>JAEEGH010006791.1_pt1 | contig 27849 bp, 28 predicted proteins | sample 9134181 | NCBI WGS metagenome assembly JAEEGH01 (sample SAMN16246544, study PRJNA631951) | gut metagenome | biome: gut microbiome; feature: rumen; material: DP-attached | host: Bos | place: Iran: Karaj | collected 2018-10 | reverse complement strand
CTCCGGATTTTGACTACGATTTGACTACTTTTCGTGTACACAAAAGGCAGTATTTTGGATATTTTCGCCATTTCTGTTAATATTGCGAAAGGCAGTTCTGCATAGGTTGAGAGCCGGCAAACCTTGCAGACATGGGCAATATCCGGCAATTCTGGACAATCAACAATGACAATTCGGGTGCTTTTCGTGTGCCACGGCAATATTTGCAGATCTCCGATGGCTGAGTTTATTTTCAAAAATCTTGTAAATCAAAAAAGGCTTTCCGGTGAATTTACTGTTGGTTCCGCTGCAACAAGTACAGAAGAAATTTATCGTGGCCGCGGTAATCCGATTTACCCTCCTGCTGCTGAACAACTAAGGTTGAACGGCATACCGTTTGATGATCACCGTGCTGTGCAGGTATGCAGGGACGATTATGACAAATATGACTATCTGGTTTATATGGATCAGCATAATCGGCGCAATCTGCTTCGTATCATTGGCTCTGATCCGCTCAATAAATGCCGCCGTCTGCTCGATTTTACCGATTCACCCCGTGATGTGTCAGATCCCTGGTATACTGGTGATTTTGATTTGACCTACAGGGATCTTACCCGCGGCTGCACTGCTCTGCTCGATTATCTGATGTCACAGATGAAGGACCGTTGAAGAGGGCCTACGTCTTCAGAATATATTGAATAAAGCGCTGTTTTTAAAGGATAAAAGCGCATGTGATCACAATACAACCTACTTATAAATGCTTATAGCTTTATTTAATCGCATTATTGTTTATAATAATTATAAGTGGTTCTATATGGTGGCACGGATTTTGATTGATAAACAGCAATGCAACCGGATTTTTGTAAAATCCCCGTCTGCCTGCAGAATGTAAAAAAGGTTTGATATGATATACATAGTATTACTGTTTGCCATTCTGTTCATGTCATTTGTTGTTTACACGCTGTATTCAAATTACAAAACAGAACAGGATCGCGAGCGGAAGAGAAAAATTGCACGATACAAGGATCTGATAAGTGAAACGGATGAGCTACTGCTTAATCCGAATCATCTTCCATACACAAAAACACTTGTTCTGATGCTTCAGAACAGAATACTCAGTTCGCTTAATGGAATTCTTGAATGCAATCCGACCCTCAATTCAGTCAGAACCCGTACGGCAGATATCAAGAAACAGATTGATTTTGTTACCAAAAATTACACTACCGGGGAGGACAACCCTTTTGTGGTTCCTGCCAATGACCCTCAGGCCATACAGATGCTTAAGTGCATCAAGAAACTGCGCAAGCTGCTGAGAATCGAACACAACCGCGGCAAGATTGATCCCAACGCGTTTCTTGCCGAGGATTCACGCCTTGAATCACTTCAGACTAAAGTCAATGTAACAAGCCTCCTTTCACACCTTCAAAATGCCAAGAATGCCCGTCAGTGGGGAACCTGCAAACAGCTGATAACCATGGGTACCCAGGTAATAAAATCTATAACCAAGCCTGATGCCTGGCTTGAAGGCAAGCTGGAGGAGCTGCATCAGATTAATGACGCTGTGAATGCCGAGATTGCTGAAATCAACAAGCAGGATATGCAGCAGCTCAAGAAATCCGAGAGTGATGAACTCGACGAACTGTTCCAGCCAAAGAAAAAATGGTAATTTTTACTTTTTAGGGTATTTCAGTGAATAAACTTAACTACGAAGATCTGAATCATAAATACGGATTCGGATTCGAGCTGCTTTCGCAGGTTGATCCGGTAAACTACTCTTCTCTTCAGCCCCGCGTTCTGAGTGCTTTTTCACGACTGGGCAGTCCGGCCAACCAGAATAAAAGCCAGATAATCATTCTTGAGGGATATCCCGGAATTGATTATGAAGATGTGGTTACCCAGCTGATCAGCAATCCGAAAATTCCGCTGCACCAGCGACCTATTTTCGATCTCTGTTATGCCGAGAATCTGGTCAACCCTCAGCGACCGATCTGTCTTGAACTTGAGCCTGGAACCGGTCCGGAGTTCTGCGAAAAGGTAAGCACTCTGCTGAAAAATCTGCTCAAGCATGTTGACAGCGAGACGATTGTTGAAAACATCTTGAAGCATCAGGCCGGCAATGACCGGCTTGCTTCCTATCTTTCCGATCTTTCAGTCCATGTTGCCAATGAGCAGCCCTTTGCCAATGATGTGATTATTAATCTGATGGTTTCACATCAGAAAAATACTGTTCCGGTTATCTACGGACGTGATCTCAACTGGTACAGTCTGTTTGGAAAAGTCAATTATCTGACTGAACAGGGTACCGTGTATTCCAACCAGAATCTGCTTGAACCGGGGCTGGTACGCCGCGCCAACGGAGGTTATCTGATCCTGCCGATTTCCGAACTGGTCCGCCAGCCGGGACTGTGGTACAAACTGTCCAATGCGATTGCCCAGGGGGTGCTGGACTGGGAAAACAACTACCAGGAAAACAGCAATCTGGTACCTTTCTTTGAACCTGAACCTACTCTGATTAATCTCAACCTGGTGCTGGTCGGTGACTATATCGATATCAGTGACTTCTATGCGCTGGATATTGATGCGATTGAAAATATTGAACTCAAGTCTGAACTGGTGCAGACCATCGATTCAAACCGCCTCGATGAATTTGTAGGTTTCCTCAGTTACATCAGACAATCCTACGAACTCAGGGATTTTACTGCAGATGCTGTTTCGGTTATATGTGATTACGCCTCCCGTCAGTGCGGGACCAGAACCGAGTTTTCAATTGTAGAGACCAGAATCGCCGCTGTCATGAAACTGGCTCATGATATCGCCTGGGAGCAGGAGCATGAAACTGTTACCGCAGCGGATGTCAAAGCTGCACTCAGGGAACGGGAATTCAGATCCAACCATGCGGTTGAGGAATCCTCCAAGATGTACCGTGAGCATCAGATGCTCATAGCCACAAAGGGTGAATGTATCGGTCAGATCAACGGAATGAGCGTGGTATCAACCTCCGGCACCGATTTTGAATTCGGGGAACCGCTCAGAATTACTGCTACGGTTCATGCCGGCGAAGGCGATATTTACGACGTTGAACACAAGGCAAATCTTGCCGGTCAGATCCATCAGAAGGCGATGATGATTATCAACGGCTATATCTCCAACAATTTTGCCCGCAACGATTCACTGCCATTCACCATTAATCTGGTATTTGAACAGTCCTACAGCGAGGTTGACGGAGACAGTGCATCTCTGTCTGGTCTGTGTGCCGTACTGTCAGCTCTTGCCAATGCACCGATCAACCAGTCCCTGGCGGTAACCGGTGCACTTGATCAGTTCGGTCATGTCCAGCCTGTGGGCGGTCTTAATGAGAAAATTGAAGGCTTCTTCAGAGTGTGCAGTATTCAGGGTATAACCGGTGAACAGGGTGTTATTATTCCGTCCACCAATGTCAACCAGCTTATTCTGTCTGATGAGGTCATGGAGGCGGTAAGGGAAAAACGCTTCAGTATCTATGTGGTGGATACCCTGGCTGAAACGCTGGAACTGCTTACCGGCATTCCGGCCGGTTCTGTGGATGAGCCTGAAACTCTGTTCGGCAGGATCCAGGAGCGTATTGAGATCATGAACGGCAGACCGGCTGGTTTCTGGAGCAGAATTTTCGGCTGACAGTGTTGATTTATCGGTGGATATTTAACCGGATGCACAAAGTCAATCGGGGTTTTCTGTTATAATAGTACGAATGAGGTTCCGGCTGTTCTGGTGCGGACATATTATAATTACACTGAGAGTAAGGATCTAAAATTGGAAAATACAACATTTGCAAATTCATTGGCAGCCCGCGGGGTTAATAGTTTCAGTAAAGAGGATCTGCTTGCCTGCTCCCGCGGTGAGCTGTTCGGTCCCGGCAACAGTCAGCTCCCTGCTCCTAATATGTTAATGATTGACCGGATCATTGCCATCAGCTCGGAAGGCGGTGCCAACAACAAGGGATTCATCGAGGCCGAACTTGATATCAATCCTGATTTATGGTTCTTCGGCTGTCATTTTCCCGGTGATCCGGTAATGCCTGGATGTCTCGGTCTTGATGCAATGTGGCAGCTGGTCGGATTCTTCCTCGGATGGCGCGGCGGTCAGGGACGAGGTCGTGCGCTCGGTGTGGGTGAGGTTAAATTCTCCGGTCAGGTTAAACCTACCGCAAAAAAGGTAACCTACCGCATTGACTTCAAACGAGTGATTGAAAGAAAACTGATCATGGGTATAGCTGACGGCACTGTGCTGGTGGACGGCGAGGAAATCTATCACGCAAAAGATCTGAAGGTAGGTCTGTTCATTCAGTAATCTTCCGCTTATCCACTGTTTAAAAATATTAACCGGTGACGGCTTTGCTCCGTTGCCGTTTTTTATTGCTGCGAACAAGGTCTGTCATAACGGCTTCTGCTCCTATGTACAGCCGCAGGTTAACCCGTTTACCGGCGGGTTGAACGGATGGTTCCATCCCGATTGGAAAAGTTTTTTTCGTGTTTGCATATTTGTTGATTAACGGTAAAGACACTACTCTGTTCAAAATCAATTATCTTTGTCATAAAATTACCCCCGTGGCTATACCATTGCTCTGTATGCCGTCTATAGCAACTCAACAATCGAGTATTGCGGAGAGAAATGTCGGAAACGTGATTTTGTTTTCTGCCATGATGAGACGGTACTCATCCTGCGTAATGAGTCCCCGACTGAGCATCATTCCGGTAATCTGTTTAGCCCTTAAATAATTGAACTCGTTCTTAAGTTCCTCTGGCGTGTATTTTCTAATGGCTTTACTGTCAGTCTTTGATTCGTTTGTCTGCATTTCATAACTCCTTGGTGCAAAACATCTGTACCTACTCTCTATGTTCAGCAGAAGCCATTTCTGACAAAAAAATTTCAGAAACTTACTTCTTTCTTCCTACGCCTAGAAGTAGCTTGGTTTTAAAAATCCGTTTCAGAAAATCCAACAAAATCAGAATTCGGTAAATTCATAAATCGATGCCTTCTTCTTTCTACTTGACATAAAGGGCAAATTTGATCGGATTTATTTTGGAGAATGTGGCTGAATGGCTATTTGGTGAGCATCTTTAATTGATAGTGGTATATGACATTAGATGTGATACAAGTCTAAAAATTAGATTATTTTTTAGACTGATCACAAACATAATGTCGAATAGCAATAAACACTGGTTAAAAAAAAAACAATAGTAAACTTTTCTTTAGAGGTGTATTAGAGGAGATAAATTATGCTTTCTAAGTTCGTAAATTGGTTCAAGGCTTCAGTCGTAATTCCAATGTTATTTTTTAACTATTGCTATGCAGATGTAGAAGCAGAATCCCAAATCAATGTAACTGATTCAAAATTTATTGAAGTACAGGCAGAAGGAATTGGCGAATCAAAGATAAATGCCTTAAAAAACGCATGGTCAGAAGCTGTTCGACAAGCTGTCGGTGTTTATCTGATATCTGATGAAAAAGTTATAGATGATGAATTGGTGGAAAATATTGCAACCTACAGTAAAGGGCAGGTTGAATCATATCAATTGCTTAAAAGTGATAAACAATCTGACGGATGGCATGTTGTAATACTTGCTAAAATCGAAAAAGATGTACTGAAAGAAGAAATCCAAAATAGTGACCCACAAAAACAAACATTTTCTTTTGATGCCAGCAATGAGGTGGCAAAGAAATCAACTTTAGAAGAAAAGGGAAAAAATGCCGTGGATGTGATTTCATCAATAAAACGACTGGATATAAGGGACGCATTAATTTATCGCTCAGAATTAAGAAAAGAAAAAGTTGATAATAAAAATGTTAATTATGTAAGGCATTACATAGGATTAGATGTAAAGAAATATTTAAGTAAGATCGATCAGTTATCAAAAATACTAGAAAAAGTAGCTGTTAGCAAAAAAAGTTTTTATTTTAATAATGATGCTTTAAAAGCCAATAAAACAGCAATGAACTTTAACACCATGTTTGACAGCGTTAAGAATATGAAATTTAGCGATAGAATTAGCGAAGGTTTTTTTTATAATCCAAAAGCATTTAATGGATTATCAAACTATGCAGATTTTAATCACACTAAAAAGGATAAAAACCATTGCGTAGTTATGGTTAATTCGCCATCAAAACTGACAGTGTACTGTTTTGATGGCGATATTAGAGAATCAATAAATTGTCTTTTACCTAAAACGCTAGATCTTGTATTTAAGGTGGAAAATACAGATGGTGATATTGTTGCAATCTCAAATAACATTAACTTATATTCGGCAATTACGTCGCCTCAAGAGTATCATGTTTCTCAACAAGGTGGTTCAAATATCAATTTGTTTACTCCATATTTAAAACTAGTAAACAGAAGTTATAGTTCAGACGGTTTTGAAGGTTTTCTTGCAAAATTCGATCAGATTGTTGAGTTATCTGATGAGGAACTTCTAAACACAAAACAGTTGTCGGCAAGTTATGAAATTACCGGAGATCATGAATTAGACAGAACATTTAAATGTGAAAAGTAGATTAACGCGAAAAGGAATAAATTATGAAAATTAATAAATTAACATTAACAGTATTTTCTCTTATGTTTTCTTGGTCTTCGGCGGTGTATTCTTTGTCAGCTGATGATTTTCTTCCACCTGCTCAGGCACAAAATGATGCAGAAAAAGCTGCCGCACTTGAAATTAAAGAGCCAAATTCAATAAAAGAAGAAACAGGTCTTGACGGAGTTAAGGCTGTATCTGCAGCTAACATTCAAGATGCTGTAAATAGCGCTTCTCAAAAAATACAACTTAATGGAGGTATCGGCGCACAGCAAATTAAATTTCCAAGTGGATTTGGCTGGGTTGCATCAGGTGTGAGCACCTATAATGTAATGCCAAACTCAAGTGCAACTTTGACGCAACAACGTTTAGCTTATCAGAAGGCTTTTTTATCGGCTAAAAAAAACCTGGCCGAAGCTTTGTACGGTTTATCAACAGAAGCAAAGGAAACGTTGTTATCTGAATTGGATTTAGTAGAAAATGAAAACGAAACTTTATCCAATTCAAAAGAGTCGCATTCTGAGCATATATCCGAAGCTGTTAACGGAATGCTTAGAGGTTATGTTGTATATAATCTTGAAGATAAACAAGATGAAAAAAATAAAATAGGAACAGTTACAGTAACAATAGTTACTACTCCTAAGACCATGGGAATGACAACTCAGGTTAACACTGATTCATTGACAGCTGACAATATAAACGATGGTTTGAATCATGTTCTCAGCGAAATATCTACAGGGTTAGTTGCACCTGTCGGTGGTAAAACAATAAGCATTCCAAGTACAGGGGAAATGGCTTTTGTTGGCTTTGGTTCAGCTATAATTCCTGATAACCCAAATGCAGCTACTAAAGCGAAATTATCTCTTAACGCTCAGAAAATGTCTGTTATGAGAGCAAGAAGCGCTTTGTGCGGCATAATTTTAGGTGATTCTGTGTCTGCAAAATCTCAACTTGATTCTTCAACTTTGGAGCTTAGTAATCAGTTTGAACAGCTAAGCAAGGAAGATCCGTTCCTTAGTTTGGATAAGCAAAATCAGATGGTACAGAAATTTGAAGAGCAGAAAAATCTGTTTGTAAGCAGAACATTTAGTAGCGAAGAAATCAGTAGTGCAAGAAAAGGTGTTCTTCCACCAGGTGTTATGGTTAAAACTTTTGTTGATGAATCAAATACTGTTGCCCAATCCGTAGCTATCTACATTCCTAGTATGAGCGACAGCGCTGCGAAGGCCGGCAAGACAATGAAAGAAAATGAAATCGTAAAAGATCAGAAGTCTCAATCCAAAAACACCGATAATTTAGCTTTACCAAAAGCAGGTCCAACTGGGCAAGTAACAAAAGATGAAGATTTATAGTTACGTAATAGCTAATTTATGTTTGTTTATGTGTGCGTCAGTTTTTGCTGCCGCACACGATAAGACAACAAAATTTTTAGAGAATTATGGAATATCACTCGGTAGCAATACCATTTTTAATGGTTCCACTGATAGCCCCGAGTGCAAAAACATTGATGAGTATTTTTTATGTTATAGCACTAAAAACATAAACTCATTCTCTGGAAAAATTTCATTAGACAAAATTTTTAAAATTGAATCATTGAGAGTTCATCATGTCTTTTGCATTGAGTTGCTCAAAAGAATCCGTAATATTCAGAAACAAAGCAATCTCAGAGATTTAAATCAAGTTGCAGAAATTTTGAATACAGAAAAAATTTTTTCTGGTGTGGAGCACACTTCGTTTCAGGATTCGAATCTTGTCGTAACAATATATCTAAAAAAAATTAACGAAATCGAAAGTAAAGTTTTACATAGAATTATTGATCCAGAATTTGTTAAATCCTATTGTTTATCTATGCTAGACGTAGCAATGGAAAAATACAAAAATAAACAATATGCTGAATCATTGGCAGATCTTCAAGAAATTCATAAATTAAACTACCCAAATTTTACTAGCTACTATCTAACTGCGCTGTGTTTTTACGAACTTGGAAAGAAAGTTGAATCTTTAAAAATAGCAAAAGCTATTGCCGTTGATTATATAGACATTATGACATCAGAAAATGCTGAACAATTGGGAGATTTGTTTATGAAGTTGCACGAAGAAAAATCTGCCGAACGTATGTATATACTTGCCAGCAAAAAAATGCTTCAAAGCTCTGATTCAACTCTCAAAATGAATTTAAACTAACATCTAGTGATTATTCCGAAAGTTTCTATAATTTCATAGGCAAGGACTGATTTTCTATTCATTCCTCGCCAAAGTAATTTATTTCTGGTACACAGCAACCTTAGTACTAACAAGCTTAAAGTTCGCGCCGTTTACCGGACCTTCATATACTTTCACTTTACATTCTTTTGTCTTAGTATTAAGGCCATATATTCTATATATGAGGTACTTATAATTTGTGTCAAGTGAAGCTGCCACTTCATTATATGACATTTCAAAACCATCAGCATAGTTATCCTTCGAAGCTTTAACTTCAATATGAACTTCTTTACCATTTTTATCCCAGGCACGAATATCGTAACCTAAACCATCTCCCTCCTCTTTAGAAGCATGGAAAGGAGCTTTAAGTCCTGAAGCTTCTGCTTCTCTTGTAAGGATGCCCATTACTATATCTTCACCAAGGATCCCGATCTTATTCTTAGCTTTCTGAAGCTTATCGTAATCAGTTTTTTTAGCAATGCCGGTATACTTTTTCTCTTTCTTTTTGTGGGTAACACCTTCTTCTTCAAATATAACATTGAATCCAGAAGCTGCATCTTTCTGAAGATCTTCGATATCACTTTCTGAGATATCATTTTCTTCTACAATAACTTCAGCTTTTACAGGAACACAATTTGCGTTCGCTAACAAATTACTATAATCAGTGTACGAAATTGCATTCATTCCATACTGGTTCCAGAAGTGTTCCCAAGTATTAGGCTTCTTATTTTTACTATTCCATTCGAATGACTCAAGGAAAGTATCCCCCTGTCTGATCGGAGGAACGATATTAAAAGCATGGGATATAACAGCAATTACATTTCCTTCTGAATCAGGCTCGGAAATACTTTCAACATAACCGCCTGCATAGATCTCAAACTTTCTATCTTTAGTAAGCTTGCCAGGACGCCTATTTAATACGAAAGCACCAACCTTCATTTTATTAAACTGTCTTATATTCCAACCATAACTTGTAAGATCATCTTTGTACTTTAAAACTCCATCGACTTTCTTTCCGTGATCAAGAATAAACGCTTCCTGTTCAGCTACTGCTATAGGGAGTAATACTCTAAAATCTGCCATATATTCTCCATAATTTAATCAAGACATTTTTTTGTTCTGATCAATCATATTTTAATTTTGTATTCTTGTCAATAATCAGCGCAAAAACTTGTTCTGGTTTAAATATAATTATAAGAAAACAGCTCTCGATCCAAGTATGTGTAAATAATTATTTTGGTAAAAGGATTTAAGAACATTTTCTTAAATCCTTTTTTATTGAACACCACCACTGCTGAATACAACTCCGGCTTCATGACATATGGCTCATTAATTTAAAACGAACTTATACTTGAAATAAAAAAAATAAATAGGGTAGAATTGCTTGGGAATTACACCTACCTTTCGGTCATTTTAGATCTGTTATGAAATTTTTATTTGAATTTCTTTATTGAAAATTAATCAAATTATATTTTCTGTTCATTCGGAATTTCTAACTAGAATAAATTTTGAGAAATAGTTTAGATGGTTATGCTCATCTAAATCTAAAACGTTTATAACAATAAAAAACTTAAGGATTTTATGAAAATTATAGTGACAATGATTTGCAGTGTTTTAACAGCAATTTTAGCAATGTATATTGGCATGCAAATACAAAAAAATAATATGGAATTTGAGTTAAAAAAACAGGAATCTGCTTATCAAGAGAAAATTCAAGAAGCTCAAAAATTGGCAGAAGAAAAAAATACAGCAACAAAAGTTATTCCATCAAATTTTAAGGTTGATGCTAACAAACGAACTATTCCAACTTACAAAAGATGTCAGACTTCTGAAATTAGTAATAATTGTTCAGCAGGTGATTTAATTACATTTACTCCAAATCGTTGGGGGAATGATCAACTACCAATATTTGCAGCAGCAACTTTTTGTGATTTTAATCTATCCATTGTTTACAACAATGGGGGTGTAACTTGTATTAAAAGAGATGTTGATGTAGCTTATCACCTTGATGAAACTGGTCATTACACACCTGAAGGAATGAGATTGTTAACTGACGTTATATATAACATTAATTCTGCATTATATAATTACAATGATATTTCTTTATTAGAGACCACTATTGCTAATGTTTATACTAAAGATAGACTGATCATAAAGTTAAAAATATCAGATGATTCTGACATATGGAATGAAAATTCTGAATTTAATTTTAAAAAATTTAAAAATCTTACTCCTGAACAATTTTGTAATTCTTTAAAATTAAATCCAATTGAAAAAGAAATTCTTGCTCATTCTTATGGGTATACTTATGAATTTTATGCATCAGATAATGAAAAAATCACAAAAATTATTAACAATGAAGGTAAAGAGACTCAAAAAGAAGATAATTCAGAAAATAATACTAATAAAAAGAATAGTAAAGGTGATAAGTTAGTTTTATCTTTTGATATAGATCCCGGTATGTGTAAATAATTATTTTGATATTTATTTTGGTAAAGGGATTTAAGAACATTTTCTTAAATCCTTTTTTATTGAACATGCAATAATACGTGCTTAGAAATATTATAAAATATGGGCAGACTGCTGTCTGCCAAATTGCCTAATCGTCCCATTAGCCGGTTTTCCGGACAGGATTTCTTGACAAACCACCGGTATAGGCGGAATTATGCAATCAAATAGTCTTGTAATGATGGGATAAAAATAATTTATAAGATGGAGAATCAAAAATGTATTGTTTTAAATGCGGGAAAGAAATAGCAGATAATTCAGAATTTTGCAGTCATTGCGGAGCAAAATTAGGAGCAAACAAGCAAGCGTCATATACAAAATTTATAGTCGCTGCTTTAATTGTAGCTGGAGTTGGATTTGGCGGGCATCAATGGTACGTCAATTATAAAATCAATAATCCCGTTCTAAACTCACCTTCCGACATCAATGATGAACTGATTCAAAAAATAATAACGAACAGTATAGACTCACTGACAATAAATTATGAGTTTACAAGATGCCGTCATGAGGATGTAAAGGATGAAAATTGGAAAAAAGCAAGGTTGGCATCTAATCCTTTTTGGATTGCAAATCAACAGCAAGAACTGACGTCAATAGATTTTGAACTTAAACTATCACCAAAGGTTCATTCTTTAGCCTGCGCTTTTACTGGTTTAAGTAAATTAGAATATGTAAGCATAAAAGATACCTCAAATATTACCAATATGAGTTGTATGCTTTGTGGAGCAGAAGCTTTTAATCAACCAATAGGCAATTGGGATACCTCCAAAGTTGCAGATATGAGTGGTATGTTTGCAGGTGCAAGCTCTTTCAATCAACCAATAGGCAATTGGGATACCTCCAAAGTTACAGATATGAGTGGTATGTTTGCAGGTGCAAGCTCTTTCAATCAACCAATCGGTAATTGGAATACTTCAAATGTTACTAATATGAGCCATATGTTCAAGGGTGCAAAATCCTTCAACCAACCAATAGGCAATTGGGACACTTCAAAGGTTACGAATATGCATGGTATGTTCGCAGGTGCAAGCTCTTTCAATCAACCAATTGAAAATTGGAATACTTCCAATGTGACTAATATGGCAGGGATGTTCTGTGAAGCAAAATCCTTCAATCAGCCAATAGGCAATTGGGATACCTCCAGGGTTACGGATATGAGTGGTATGTTCTGGGGAGCAACATCCGTCAATCAGCCAATCGGCAACTGGGATACTTCAAATGTTACTGATATGAGTTGGATGTTCGATGGTGCAACATCCTTCAATCAGCCTATCGGCAACTGGGATACCTCCAAGGTTACTGATATTAGTGAGATGTTTGAAGATGCAGCATCCTATCAATACCCAAAACCACGCGGTGCCGAATAGCAGGTTCCCAGTCTCCTTGTCAGCCCGATAAGGAGATTTGATTATTAACCTCGTCCGCCAAACGGCCCATTCTTTCAAATAGCCAGTTTCCCGGACAGGATTTTTTAGCAAACCAGCGATGAACGGTTAGGAGCATTTCGTCAGCTTTAACCTCATAGCTTAAGGCTTTCTCCTGATCTGCAATCCATACCAGCTTCCGCTTGCCATTTCGTCTGCAGATATCAGCGCACAGATCTGCCAAGGCGGCATACACCTCCGGCTTCATGGTGTAAGGCTCAGTCAGATCTGAAGCGCACTCGATGGTAACGGCACGCTGGTCGTTGTCTCTGGATGATGAGCACCAGGAGCGGTTATGCTCATCAACACAGAGTCCGATTCTGCCATCAGCACCGATAGCATAATTGCAACTTGCCTGTCTGTTCCTATCCTTGAAACAGTTGCAGATGCTCTCAACACTAAGCTGTCCGACAACGGCATGAGGGGTAATTCTCGAAATTTGGCAGACACGTCTGCCAGAATGATTGGGACTCAACTTTGTAAAACTCACTAATGGACTATTTGCCATTTTCATTCTCCTTATTTTCTGATTTATCGTGTAACTGATTTAATGCCTTTTTGACCACAGTCGGTATCGGCAGACCGAGGTGTGATGCATTCTCAAGAAGACTGATGCCCTCGTTTGAGAGGTAAAAGAAAATTACCGCAGTTCTGAGTACGCTACCGGTCTGAAAAATTCTTGTATCCAGAATGGTGGCAACGCCGACCAGCATGAACACGATCACCTTTCTGCAGATGCCTTTAAAGCCTATGGAGCTCGATAGATTGTTATCGACTATCCCGCACATAACACCGCTGATGTAGTCGATAACCGTAAAGGCAATCAGGGCATAAAGAAGACCGTCACATCCTCCGAGAAAGTAACCCAGCCATCCACCGATTCCGGTAAACACCGCCTGGAGCATATTCCAAAGCTCTCTCATTTTGTTTCTCCCAATAAAAAAGGCGACTTTTAAGCCGCCTGTCATTTCACTCTGTTTACGTTACTTCGTACCCGTCCGATAAATTCTCTGTCGAGGTATCCTTCCACCCGTTCACAGGCGGAGAGATATTTCTTCCACCAGGCATAGGCGCGAAAGTCAAGATAGATGAATTTATTCCACGGTTTCTCAAAGGAAAGATAATGCACCATCAGCGGTGCCATTTCCTTGTAGCCGGGATTGAACCAGATGGCATTGAACTCATTGGCAAGCGGATATTTCTTCTTGAAATGCAGATTCACAAAATCCTGCTCCGGGCAGTACATGAAGTTTCCTTTTCCCTCAATCGTTTTGATAAATTTCTGATACAAACCTTTGCAGTCAGCCTTGTAGCACATAAGTCCGGTATTGAAATACAGCGGAGTGTTAACTACCTCCTTGAGATTCATCTGTTTCATCCATCTGTCACGGTTTTCACGTTCACTGACTCCGAAGATACCTGTCTTGTACTTTGATGTGATCTCCTCAAGCAGAGGAACCACTGAGCCTAAAAACAGAGTGTCCAAATCAAAGTTCAGGACACAGTCGGTTTCGGCAGAAACCTCCTCAAGAGCCTTAATCCTTTGTGCAATAGCAGGAACGGCACTGCGATGAATCATGAGTCTGTTACCTCCCACAGAGGCAAAAAGGTCATGCTGCGGAAAAGATACGTAGCGTATCTCCACCAGCTCTTCCGGAACCACAGCAAGAACTTTACTGAGGTCAGTACCTTTCTCCGCGTAAATGATGAGTTCGATACGGTTGTATTTGAAAAATGAGCTGAGGGATACCACCGCCTGATTTATGTATCCCTCATCAAGAACTACAAATGCTTTCATTGGTTATTCTCCTTTATGTCGTCTTTGAAAATGTCCTCTGAGTAGTTGATGAGCTTAAGTGAACAGCGATTTCCGCTTTCCGGCTTAACGGCGGTAACCCAGCATAGCTGCAGTTCCCCGATGGCAAAAAGCGGATATTCGAGAGACTTGCCAAACTCGCTGTCCCAATCGATATCCGGGTAGGTATCGAGATAAAGCGTATGGCTGTCATTACGGTAAAAGGTATATTCACCATAGGAGCCATCCTTTCTTGAGATATACACGATACCTTCCCACACATCTTCCGGAAGTTCAATATCCGTGGTAACGGTCTGGCCGTTTATTCCGGTTATTCTTCCGGTGATGTTGGATAAGTTCTCATCCAGCATAAGTCCAACAAGGTCGTTGAACTGACAGTTGAGTCCGTTAAGTTCGGTTTTGATTTCATAGGTAACTCGTGTATTTCTGAGATACCTAAGTCTCCTCATGCCGAGAGCTACCGCATGGTCGTAGTCTGTTACGCCCCAGGCATCAAGCTGCTCCTGATTATCGGATTCAGGATAGGAGGTGATGCGCTTATTACCGTCAGCATCAACATGGCAGTACACCGTTTCAGTCTTGTAGGTTTTAGGCGAAGTGAAATTTACAACCACCTCGTTCACGTCATCCTCCTTTGGCAGAGAATAGGTGATTACCGGACTTGAGGTCATATTGCTTTTGGTAAAAATCTGCGTTGGCGTTGCTCCGGCATAAAGCCTCTTAACCGATAAGGTGTTATCCCGAACCACCGGAACTGCAAAGCCGCAGTTGAGTACATCTCTGAGTGATTCCAGAAGAGTGCTGTCACTGTCGATAGAGCCGTTACACTCAAGTCCCTGGGAGCACCAGAGTTCATCAAAGTCCATGAGCGTATCCACATCAAGGATGTTGCGGTATTTGGAATTCCGCACGATGTACTGAACCACCGGAGCAATATCCCGAGTCGGCGTCAGCGGCAGATTATCTGAATACCCAAGAGCAGGAAGTTTTCTTGTCCAGTAAGTGGCAAGCTGATTTTCGGAAAGCTCGGATAAGGTTTCATTACCCTTGAATCTGCAGATGAGCACCGTCATATTGTCATATCGGTCAATGGTACTGATGACGCTTTTAAGTCCTACCCATTTAATCTCCTCAAGAGCACGGGTAGAGCCGTCCTCCTGCGAGGTTCTAAGAACCCTGAACTCGTAATTTCCGGCAGTCGCCAACTCGATTCTTACCGTTTCGGCAAGCTGGTCATTGGTATTGTTGGTCCAGGTTTTCTCAATCACGGTATACGGCTCATTGGAACCTGCTCTGCGGTACTCAATCTGAATGCTGATGGAGAGCTTATCGAACTCACCATCATCGTTAAGCTTGCCAAGACCTCCCGGCATGGAGAAATCAAGCTCAAAGATTTTTGATTCAGCACCGTAAGGACATGCCCGGTAAGGTCCCACGTAACCACCGTCACTTGACTGGCCACTTACCAGAGTAAAAAGCACATGCTCCTGATTGACTCCGGTGGAATAAAAGCCATGCCACTCAGCTACATCACCGTAGCTATCATTAAGACGCTTAACCGTGTAGACGCCGTTGGTGTAGTTTAGAATTTCATAAAGACCGTTATCCTCATACGGATAATCCGCAGGCATCGGCTGAAACACAGAGCCAGCCAGGTGATTTGCGGTAGCGATTATTTTCGTGTACGGCTGAGACGGAGTAACCTCCTCGGGGTATGTAGGAACGGTTAAATCTGAACTGTCGAACTTTAGCGTAACATTCTCACCGGACCTTATCACTTCGAGTATTTCACAGAGAGCCTCGACTGTATTTGCTTCATCCTCGGTTACAGTTTTACCACCGCTACAGCCTGACGGAATGGTATCGTAGGTAATGGCGGTTACGGCAGAAAGCGTAACCTTCAGATAATCGCCGTTACGGGTAATTACCTCGGTCTCAGTTTCTTCACCGGTTTCCTCATTAACGCTGGTTTGAATTTCTGTGGCTCTTGCCCGGAAAAACTCATCAGGCTTAAACCCGTCAGCGCATTTCAGCGTGAGCGTGGTAATACCAAGGGCAGCATCAGTTTCTGCAGATACAATTTCAGTGCTGACAAGACGTGTATTTCCGGCGCCGCTTAACTCAAAGATTGTGCCGTTTGCCCATTTCAAATCAAGGTTCTGCTTAATGCGTACCGTCTCAGTACCGCCACCGGAGCAGCCACCGTAACCGATGTTGTAAATTCTGTAGTTGCAACCGCTGAAGGTGTTACCCTTAAACTCAAGATTCACACCATTCATGGAGGAGGTGTCGATTTTACCCTGACCGCTTTTCAGGGTATGACCGCTTTGAGTAACTTCGGTTGATGAGTACCAGCAGTACCAGGATTTGTCCTCCGGGGAGTTTTCAGCGGTAATTTTTACTCCCGGCTCAATGACATAAGCGGAGCAACCCTTGAGTTCACTTATCGGAGTCTCGCCAATGTAGATGTCTGAGTGATCTGACTTGTAGTCATAATGCCCGATCCCCTGACATAAAATCATGTCACAGAAGAGCGTATTGTTGCGGTAAAACACATGACGGTCCGCGAGATAATCCGGGAACCTTTTGAAGAAGCCAAAGTTCTCCGGGATGATTTCCATCAGCTTTACCTTGTTGCCCTGGACATTCACGTCATAGATGGAGTTTCCCTGTTTGGTATTTTTCTGCTTATTCTTGCCGAGCTTATGCATGCTCACCATGGCATAAACGGCACTGGCCACACCAATCACCACGGAAATGATGGCAGCGATGGCAGTACCGGTTACGCCGGGTTCGATGACGAACTTTAGGTGATCGCTTTTCTGGATGAAGAGTGAAGGCCATTCTGACTGTTCTACCTTTCTGTCGTTAACAAAGAGCGACAGATATGGCATAAGTGTAGGATCATATGAGGCAATCTGACTCTTAAGCAATGCGGTAAGACTGCCACTGTACTCAGGTAGATCCACCTGCTCAAGAACTTTATTCAAGTCCTCTCGGGTTACAACTTCAAGTTTCATGGTTATCCTTTAAATGTCTGGCATATTTGTAGAATTTTGCTTCTACAAACTGCATTGATTTGATCTTTTCAACTCTGGCATGACGGTTAAGCCCGGTATGCAGCATCTCACCTCTGCCGAGGTACACGGCAACATGGAAGATCTGCCCGTGACGAAAAAAGGCGATCACATCGCCCTTTTCTGCCACACTCCCGGAGACTTCCATAAAACCGCCCCGCTGCTTTTCCTTCTCGTATCCATCCTTAATGCTGAAATCCGTATAGTCATCAAGCTCTATGCCAAGCTCCCGGTGGTAGAACTCGATGACAAGCCCCCAGCAGTCAAGGAACGGGAATTTTCTGCCGTTTGGTGTATGTCTGATGAGAAGATAATGGTTAAGCCACATATTTAAGCCCTGGTGCATTTGATGCGGTATAGCGAAGGCGCGGGAACTCAAGATTCAGCATGTCGCAAAAGGAAGCTGTGAAGGTTGCCGATTCTCTCGTAATGCGTCCGCCAGTTATGGTGAGCGTCAGTTCAGAGAGTTTGTCACGGGAATCATAATGCCACTGGGCAACAGTGATGAAGGTAGGTGTCTGAGCTTCAATAACCTGTTTCATGTATTCGTAGGCTTCACCGCTTACTCCGTCAACACCGAAGGAGAGATCTGAAAAGCCACTGTCGGAGCGCTCAGGCATGGAGACAGTAAAGGCAGACTTCTTGTATTCGTCTCCCCAGAGCTGCATGTCTTCGTACCCCAGCACATAACGCAAGGTGCCTATGGTTTCATTTGCAATGGTGAGAGTTATGATGGGGAGCCTGCCGCCGCTTGCGTAGATTTCTTCAAGTGAATAAAGCATAAAGCCTCCTTAACTGAACCATGAAATGTACTCCACCTCACTAGAATCAGGCTTAACCTTGATAATGCGGCCAGCCCAGTCATCGATTTCATAGGAATAAAAACTCCAGGTGGTATTGCCGTTGTTGTCGTTAAATTCCACATACCCGTCATACGGATAGCCTTTGAGAAGATTAAGCTTAAAAACGTAATAGCCGAGCTTGTTTTTCTTAAGTTTGATCCCCGGCCACTCGTAATTGGTGTAGTAAGCTACCCAGATATAGGCATATAGTTCATCCCATCCTTCCGGATCTATCCATACCTCATCACCGCCGATGCCGGGTTCAACATCAAGGCGGCACTGCACAGACCATAACGGACCATCGGAATTCACGCAGTTAAGCGAGGTGGAGAGTTCGCCTTTCTGTATGCGGCAGAGGGATTCTGTACCACCGTACTCGTTAAGGAGCTGCATATAGAACCAGTCCTGACCGTAGCTGATGTCGTTGCGGTACCATGCCATGAATTCCTGATATTGACTCTGGGTAAACATGAAAGTGACCGAAAGCTCATGCGGTGTTCCGGTATTAACCAGTCTCTGCCTTACATGACCATCAGCCATCTGGGTTCTGATGATGTTTGGTTTTATTTTGTAGCTGTAGCCTCTCTGCTGTGGTGGCGGCAGAGAGGAAGGATAGTAGTTCATGAATTAACTCCCCATACGGTTGAGGTTGAAGGTATTCTGAATCGCCATGCTCATGGAGCCGCCATGACGGATATCGGAAACAAAGATGTCTACGATTCGGGTTTCGTCATCATCACGGGTTTCAACAGTTCCTGCTTTCTCGGTGCTCTCGTAAAGATTCACGATGACACCGCCGCCATAACCGGAGGAGCCATTAACGGCAGAACGGGCAAGCTCCGCAGTTTCCTTGCGTGAGGTGATGGACATCGGTCCCTGCACGAGCTCCGGTCCGTATTCACCCACAATACCCCATTCACCGGCTTTGAGCTGTCCGCCTTTATCGTGCATAGATACAGAGGTAAGCTGGGAAATAGCTGATGTGGTGGTTGCCATGGCAGAGGCATAGTTGGCAAGTTTCTGCGGCCAGGTAACCGCTGTAGGATCATTTAAAGCTGCAATCCATGCCTTCACCGCATCCATGGTGGCACTGGCTACCGCGAAACTTTTTTGAACCGCAAAGAGAGCCCTATAGGCACCGGAGGATTCATCCATGCTGTCGGTAAGACTTGCAAAGGCATCGGAAATATCCAGAGTAGCATCTGCCATTTTCTCGTAAGGCTCGGTCATTTTCTTAAGTTCATCAGCCTGTTTACGCTGCTTTGCCGTAGTGCTGTCGGAGGTGTATTTATCCATGAGCTGAGTGCGGCTCTGCAGATAGGCCTCCTCGGAAATAAGCTGGTCGTTATGGAATTGCTCTAAGAGTTCAAGCTTTCTGCCGTAACCTTCCTGAATACGCAGGATTTCTTCCTCTTCGGGATTAAGTGAACGCAGAAAGTCCTGTGCTTCTTTCTCGATTTCTGCCCTTTGAGTCTGATAGTCCTGCTCGATGATGAGGAGAGCATTGTTCTTCTCGATTTCAGAGATTTGAGCATTTTCGGCAATAACAGCATTAAGCTCCTGAAGCTTTTTGAGGTGTTCATGCTCGAGCCTTTCAAGGTCGCTCTTTGACTTCATGTCGAGTTCAAGAATTTGCTCGTAATAAGGTGTCCAGGTATCACGGGCCTCTGCTGATTTTGATAGAGCACCGCCGGAGCTTTTACCTTTGCCTGAGTCCTTATTTGCGCCAATCCTTAAGCCTTCATCAGACTGAGTACCTTCGCCTACAGGTTTGTTCTGGTACTTCTCGGCTATGCGTTTACGTTCAGCGGCAATACGGTTCTGAGATTCGGTGATGTCCTTTTCGATTCCGGCAATGGTAGCCTTGTAGATTTTTGCAGTTTCCTCTGCCTCTCTTTTGGTTCGCTCCCGGGCAAAATCAAAGCCTTCCGAGAAGGTTCCACCGGAAAGAGAAGTTCCGATACCTTCACCAATGGCATTGAGGTAGCCGATGGTGTTATCCCACAGTTCTCCGACTTTCTGACTAAGCTCAAGAAGGCCAATCTGGGCAAACTGAAAAAAGTTTGAAAAGAAGAGTTTCCAGTTCCCGGTTCCGTCCTTCATCTCAACACCAATAAGCTCAAGGGTGTCACTGAAAAAGTCCTTCACACCTTCCCATGCGGTGCGTATTCCTTCAAAGGTTTCTTTTACCGTTTTGGCAAGGTTATGGAACCACTCGGTAACTGCGGGGTCGTCCAGCCATTCAGAAATACCGTTCAGGGTATTGGCAAGAAAGTCATTACCCATGATGATGAGCTCTCCGAAACCGCCGTTTGACTGCATGAGTCTGGTACAGAAAGTACCCCAGGCATTATCCAGTCTCCCGGTAGCGGCAGATACAGTGTTGAGCTTGGCTTCCAGCACTCCGTCAAAGTTGTTTCTGGCAAGCTGATTCAGGTACTCATCAAGAGCCTTGCTGTTCTTTTCAATCTCGGTGGTTGAACCTTTATAGGTAAGAGAGATGGTATCGCCGTTATCCTTTGCCGTAATGCCAAACTGCCTGAGTGCCTTGGTGGAGCCTTGAGAAAAAGCAATAACCGCATCAGTCAGAGTGTTGATGTCTCTTCCGGTGCCATGGGCAATGGTGGCATAGGTCTTAAGCTGCTCATTTGAGTTGGTAAGACCGTTATTACCTAAATCCACAAAGGCTTTAGCGAGTTTGTCGGTGGCGGTAGCAGTCTCATCCTCAAGACCGTTAAGACTCCAGAAGGTTTTCTGGGCAGTTTCCAAATCACCCACGAGAGGTGAAAGCCTAGCCGACATGTCCTCGTAAACCCGTGAGGCTTCAAGTCCGGTGGAGATTATGCTCTTAAAACCGTCCACGATTTCGGAGGCAAACTTGATGGCAAAACCTGTCATCAGCATTTTCCAGCCGCCGGCATTTTTCTGCAGAACTCCGGTCTGATTGTCCACGGCTTTGGTGACCTTTTTGATTTCAGCTTCCTGCTCCTGCATGATTTTCTTCTGTTCGGCAAGAGTGGTATTGGCATCCTTCTGCTGAGAATTCTGAGTTTCAAGAGCCTTGCTTATTTCCTTGGTGACCTTGCTTTGCTTGGTGCCGAGGTCGGTTACGGTTTTGGTCTGCTCGTTGATGGAGTCGGTTACGGTCTTAACGCTCTCATCGAGTCCGTGGATGGCGGCATTAGTGGCTTCTGCCTGTTTCGCGGAGGCATCAAGATTTGCTCCCATAGCCGTAGCCGAGGAGGAAACAGCGTCCTTCATGGCCGTCATCTCTTCGGCAATTTTGGAGAGTGAATCCGTCAGAGCAGACGTGTCGGCTGAAAGCCTGATGGTGCTGTCGTTCATTTTGATCTCCTTAAAAACGAAAAAAGGATCTCGGTTAGGAGATCCTTTGAATAGTAGAGCGAGGTTGGATTGGAATTGTTTAATCCAACTTTTCAATCAGGCACTGATGATCCTTTGTTTCAGTGCTGTAATTTATTCCGACAAGTATGATATTTCTGTACTGTCCGGCATAGCGTTTGAAATATTCTTTTTCCTTTATCTGCTTAATGGCTTCTTCGGCAGAGTCGTCATACTTAAACTCAATCAGAATAAGAGGCTGTCTCCTTGTTATCGGCTCATACACTAAATCAGCACGGCCCTTTCCTGCCTGATCTTCCCGGTGATAGCTGTAATCATCAAGAGTTGCCCATAAAAGTCCGGTCATTACGCAGTATGTCAGAGATTCCTCATCGTTGTAATCAAGAAGAGCTACGGCTGAGGAATTGTGGATTTCCTGAATAATTGCAGCTACGGTTGCTCCGTCAAGTTTTTTGATAGCTTTGAGCAGATTTTCTGAACGTTTGATGGTTTCCATGCGCTCATACCAGTTCTGCTCTCTCACAATATCCATCAGTACCGCTTTGATTTCTGCATTCGGAACATAAGCAACCTTACGGTATTTATTTTTGGTATCGGAGCATCCGAGATACCCAAGACATACCAGAAGACTGAAGACATCATTTTTGTCTTTTATGGTTACCATGTCATTCTGAAAATTGGCACAGCTGAAAGTAACCTCTTCGCCTTCAATTAAATTGATGATATCTTCTTTCAGACCTTCAAAATCAGTATTGATGAGGCGGACAAACTCTTCATTGGATGATGTCCCGCTCCAGTAGCTGATGCATTCGTTTCGGCTCACGGCCTTGCATACGGAGTTGGGGTTGTATATATCAACGCCTTTGATTTTGTAACCCTCATACCATTCCTTTAATTCCTGATGTGTCACTTTACAGTTAGGTGATTTTACAATGTCTGCAACTTCATCCTCGGTAAACCCGAAGTATGTCGCATACTCACCAGGAGCAAGCATGTTATATTCGTCAAAACCGTTAAGCGCAGACTGAGAGTTGTATTTTTTGATAGGAAGAATACCGGTAAGATATGCAAGCGCAAAGCAACTAAGACCGTCATCAGATTTAAACAGACCGCGCAGAAATTCTATAAATTTTTCTTGTAGCGCCGGCTCATTTTGATACTCTCTGCATATCAGATCCCATTCATCCATAATTAAAATAAATGGCTCGCCGGTGTATTTGAATATAACTTCCAATGCCGATGACAACGACTTCTTTCCAATCAACGGATCGTTGCTGATTTGTTCAGCGTATTCTTTATTCTCCTTTAGATCACGAATAACCATATACTGGAGAAAATCCACCAGATCATCAATATCTTCGATGTAGAGAGATTTGTCGGCTTTATACGAGATAAACTTGTCCTTTATAGAATTCATGTCAATGTAAATAACATTGTATTTATTAAGATGATCTGCAAAACCGGTATTCTCTGAAATTTTCAAACCGTCAAATATCTTTTGTCCGGCATACCCTTTGGAATAATACGCTGAGAGCATATGCGCAGTTACGGTTTTTCCAAATCTGCGGGGACGGGTAACAGCGATGAGATTTCCATCGGTATTAAATAGTGCATTGGTTTTTTCAATAAAATCCGTTTTATCAACAAACACTCTGGTATCTTTCGCTTTAACCAGTCTGATAAAGCTGTTATCGTTACCAGGATTCAGAATATTGCCCATAACACTTAATCTCTCCAAACTTCATGACATCCCCATTTTAGCACAGCACTGAATTTTGATCCGTGATATGCAATTGAACTTAAAAGGTGCTGATGTCAAAACCTTACTTTCTGCCATCTAATTTAACGACTATACGCGGATTATTCAACATTTATCTGACGTTTATCCGCAAAGTATTAAACCGATATGCATTTTATGTCATCGGTATTTATCGTCTTCTCATCATTCGCTTAAACTTCTCAACCTCTTTTGTACAATCCTCATTGCTCATTCCATATCTGTATCTCTCTTTCGGATGTGCCTCATAGTATTCCTCCTGAAATACCACCGCCCAGTAGTTAAACTCGGTGGTGGGATATTCCAAGACTTCAGAGATTGGGCGGTGGATTTCCCGGGCAATTCTCACCGCCAGTCTGAAAGTAAAATTGCCCCGGATTAGTTTTTTAAGTTGGTCTCACTGGTGATATTGAGAGCCGAGAAGGCGTTAACCAAAGCGTTCAGCACCTTGTTCGGCACGGATTCCATAAAGGTATCGAAATCCTCCGGCTTTTCGGTAAGTTTACCGTTCTCATCACAAAGAGATGCATGCATCATCTTAAGGACACGAAGCTGTAAATCTTTCTCGCCTTCAAAGTCGAGACGCGCCTTGCCGGAAAGCTCACGCAGGTAAAAGTCCACGCCGTCAACGGTTACCTTGCTGACTTTGAATTTCAGCCCCTTGATTTGATCTAAATAAGACATGGTTATTCTCCTTCGTTTTCAGTAGTTTGAGTCTGTTCAGCCACATCGGCATTTGACCAGACAACATCTGATGCCTGTCTGCCTGACACCTTAAGCTGCATAAAGCCGTCAGCAGAGCCGGACATAATCTGATAGCCGAGAAGCTTCAAATCATAGGTAGCTCTAGTGCCGTTCGGCCACTGATGACGAATGCGAACCGTCTGCTGTGCCTCGGCGGCAGCAATGAGAGCCTGCTGGTCAGCGTCATCATCGTAATAGTAGATGGTGAGTTCCTTTTCAGCAGAATCTTTAAGTCCTCCGCAGTAAACCTTTCTGTCATCATCGATGGTGGTGCATTCCACGGATTCTGCAATGTCACCGATATCTCCAAGCTCCTGAGCTCCTTTAAGCGGCAGCCAGGTAACTCCATCATCGGTTGAGAACTGGGAATGAGTTCCTCCGAGAAGTACCGGCTCTTTTGCCTTGTAATCGTAAAGCTGTGTATGTTTAGCCATTTCTGTTTTCTCCTATTTCAATAAATCGGCCATGGAGGTTTCAACCTGCTGAACCACAATGGCCACTGCGTTTTGATCTACCCTGCGTTGTATCGCTTCAATAAAATGACGGGCAGATATGCCCTTAACCTTGCCGCCATGCTGACTTGCTTTTTTTGCCGCTTTTGCCTTAACCGCAGCAAGCTTTTTTGTATTCCTTTCCATCATGGCCTGATATCGCTCCCGCTGTTTCTGCGTTTTGGCAGAGGCGAGATTAAGCCGGGCCTTGTTGATGGCAATCTGATATTTGTTGGCAATAAGCTGCTGAATCACTTTGTTGCCTTCAAGACTTGAGCCTTTACCGACAGTGTGATCACGAGTACCGGCATTAAGCCAGTGATTGAGAGTCTTTGGAGGAATGTGAGGCTTTTTGCCTTCCTTGACGCCTTTAACTTTGCTCACCGGCAGAAAATGTATGTACGAGATAATGCGGTTAGGGTCTGAGCGTACTCTTGCTGACTTGATGCCGGATACGGATTTACGGTAAATGCCGGTATGAGCTTTAAAGTGGGTACTGATGTAACCCGTGAGTTCTTCCCTGGCTCCCGTTTCCTTAAGAGCCTCCTTCAGAATTACACGGCTGATTTTGGTCTGAAGCTTTGCTGGCAGACCTTTGAGCTTTTCTGCAAGAACATCAGCACCGGAGGTATCTGCTTTAATCATCGTTCAACAAACTCCATACTTACCGCATTGCCCCAGAATCCAACCTCGGGGTCGTACTCCGTTGGTGTTATGCTGTTTACCATGATGAGCCGGAAATCCTCCGAGTATTTACCGTCAGTGGCAGCCACCAGCCGGTCCGTAATGGCATCACAGGTGTCTGCGCTTACAAATGAAAAGATAAAAATCTCAAAGCCATGGCGCACATCATGGGCATCACCATCAACGGTTCTGCCGGAGAACTCGGTAGCCTGTCTGGTTATCAGCGATGCGGTTTTAACGTTATTCGGAACAATGTCAAAGTAGGCTTTCTGCCCGGTGATGTCCTCCACCAGAGTTTTAACCTTTGCCTTCATTTCACTGATTGAAATCATGTGGTAATCCTCTGATTGTCGTTAAGCCCTGAATAGCTGCAGCCAAGCAGAATTTCGCCTTTATGCTTATCTGCAGATAAATTGTCGATTCCGTAGAACTTGTCATTCCACCGAATTAGGCAGTCATCCGAAAGACCGGAAAGATACCGGATAAGCACGGTAATCTGACCGCTCTGCACATCAACACCGCTTCGCATCTGGTCACGGGTGGTAACCGACCTTACATTTGCCCAGACTGTTCCGGAAAGCTCGTAGTCATCCAATGAGGTAAGATTCCTTTCAGCCTTTGGTTCATAAATCTGTATGCGTTCGTTTAACGTTCCTGTTTCCATCAGAATGCCTCCTGTCTTGAGCCGAACAGCATGGAGCGCAAAGACAGAGTAAGAGACTTAAAGTCAGCTTCGGTTCTGTGCTCAAACATGTAGTTGACGGCATACATCACCGCAGCCTTGCCGTACTTCGAGCCGTAAAGCACCTTCACATCATCCGTTCTTATCACATCCATGCAGAGCCTTTCAGCCGAGCCGATAAGAGAGCGAATCAGCGTATCGTCCTCAGTACCGTCAACTCTGAGGTAGTTCTTCATTTCCTTGAGGGTAATGCTCATGTCAAAACTCCAAAAAAGCCTCCATCAGCAGAGAAAAACTCAGCTAATGAAGGCATAAAAAAAGCTCCGTTATGGAGCTTTAGGGTTTCACGGTCTTACCGCCGGTGATGGTCATAATCTGCACCGCTTCCGGCAGGATTAACTTACCGTCCACTCGCTCTTTGGCAACAAAGCCAATCATGCCGTTTCCGGCAAAGAGTTCTCGAAGTTCTGAGAAGGAGCGGGTGCCGCGATCTCCGATGTTGTAGTAGCTGTAGTCACCAAAAGCAATCTTGCCTTCAGGACAGAACGGTGAGGTATACACATCGTAGCCCAGGAGTTTATCCGGTTCACCGGAGGTTAAGGCAGGCTGCCAGAGGTACATGCCGTTGTTGTCCTTGAGCTGTCTGATTGCAGCCACGGTCTTGTCATGCATAATGAAAGATGCTGACTTGCGGTACGGTCTCTTTAATGCATACACAAGCTGCATGATGTGATCTGCGTTAACTGAGGCGGCAGATAAAGCAGCAGTACCGCCGCCGGTTTCTGCAAAGAGCCCCAAAGGCTGACCGCGACCGGTTCCGTTAAGGAATGCATCCTCTTCAGCGTTGGCGAGAGCCTTGCCGAATTCGGTAATGATGTAATTTTCGAGGTTAAAGGCCGCATCATATAGCAGTTCCTCGGTTACCTTGATGGCAACATGCAGTTTGTGGGCATCGAGTAAGATCTGCGCAAAGGTTGCATCACCAAAGGTCAGAGCCCCGCCTTCCTCAATCCATGCGGCGGCAGGCCTGGTGGCGGCAATGTTAATCTTGTGCTCACCGGAGGTGGTGATTACATTACCGAGAGTTCGCATGATGTTTTCTTCTTCAAGTACACCAATGAGTCTATCGTCGTATTCTTCCGGAACAAGGTAACCGCCGTCAGCATCCACACCTTCCTGCAGAACATTGGATACCTGCTTGAAGTTGGTTCTGAGAGCCTTGAGCATGCCGTTCTTATACTCATCAGAGGCACGGCCGCGCTTTACCGCAGAGTCAGCAGCAGAAGAGCCAACGGCAGCAGATGGCTTTGAGGTGATGGGAGTGTTTACCGGACGGGAAAGTTCGGCATCAAGAGCATCACGGCGTTCAAGTCGGGCAATTTCCTTGCTCAAATCAGTGATGTCCTGCTCCATGCGGGTGTAGGTAGCATCATCCTCGGCGGTAAGAGTTCCCTTGTCGGTACGACGGGATTCCAGAAACGCCTTGGCGGCATTCCATGCGGTTGCTCGCTTTTCGCGAAGTTCATTTACAGTAGTCATAATTTCTCCTAGTTTTTGATAAGGTTAAGACGCTCCATCAAATCATCCACGGAGCGTTCGTTGGTTTTGGTTTCAGTTGGTTTTGCCTCAATGCGACATCGGGCAGAAAGCTTTTCCATCAGTGAATTGGTTACCTCGGCACGGGAATAAGCCATGGCTGATGCTGTCTGTGG
>JAEEGH010006789.1_pt1 | contig 27851 bp, 19 predicted proteins | sample 9134181 | NCBI WGS metagenome assembly JAEEGH01 (sample SAMN16246544, study PRJNA631951) | gut metagenome | biome: gut microbiome; feature: rumen; material: DP-attached | host: Bos | place: Iran: Karaj | collected 2018-10 | reverse complement strand
TTGAACTTTTCGATACGGCCGCGGGCGGCTACGCTGCGCTGCTGGCCGGTATAGAACGGATGGCATTTGCTGCATACGTCCACGCGCAGCCCCGGTTTGGTGGAGCCGGTGATGAAGGTGTTGCCGCAGCCACAGGTTACTTTGCAGTCAGTATAAAATTTCGGATGGATTTTTTCTTTCATTTCTATGCACCTCTTTTTTTATTTGCATTAATATTACCCGACATTAACGCTTCACTATAATATCACACTCTTTTGCAGAGCGCAAGTGGCAGTTTTGAAAAATTTTGTTATATGTATGTAAGTGATGCCGGCAGGGAAAGACATAAGCAAAACTTCGAGCGGGTTGCGTCATTCCATGAGATGAAATTCGACGTCGTGGCGAGGCTGTTTGAGGGACGGAGTCCCGAGTTCCGATGCCACAGGCGAATGAATCCATGGAATAGCAAACCGTAAGCGTTTTGCGATGTCTTTTTCTGCCAGCATTACTCAGTCGTACTAACTTCAATTTCTTTTTCAGCGGTTTCTTGTTCTGCAGCAACTTTTTCCTCTGCTTCTTTTGCCGCGCGTTTCTTCGCTTTGGCCGGTTTGGTGTTGAACTGCTGCATCACCTTGCTGAGATCGCCGTCTTCTTTCAACCACAGCTCCAAGGCGTCCGCCATTTTTTTCACCGCTTCTTCAATAAGCTGCCTGTCATCACCGGCAAAACGCTGCAGCACGTGGCTGATTACCGCCTGCTGCTCGTGGACCGGATGGCCGATGCCCAGCCGGAAGCGGGGAAAGGCGTCCGTCCCCAGGTTGCTGATAATGGATTTGATTCCGTTATGCCCGCCGCTGGAACCGTTCTTCCGGATCCGGATAGTTCCCAGGGGCAGGTCCATATCGTCATGGACCACCGCCACGTCCTCCGGGGCGATATTAAAGAAGTGGGCCCAGGGACCCACGGCATTGCCGCTCAGGTTCATATAGGTTGTCGGCTTCAGCAGAAACACTTTTTCCGGCGCCCGGTACTCCACGTACATGGCGTTCCGGTCCGTCCGCCAGCTTCCTTCCAGATTCCAGCGCCGGGCCAGTTCGTCCGCTACCATAAATCCGATATTATGCCGGGTCTTATCGTATTCCTTTCCGATGTTCCCCAGTCCCGCTATGATTTTCATCTGTTTATCCCTCAAACTTTATATCTTATCCCGCGCTGTAATTCCGCGTTACTGTCCGGGCCGCTTCTCCGCCTGAACATATTCTTCCAACGATACCAAATGATACCCTTTTTCCCGCAGGCTGTCAATGAGAAGCGCGGTTGCGTCCACCGTCGGCTGGCGGGATGTTTTGTAAAAAGGGCTGTCCCCGTCATGCAGCAGGACGATAGCTCCGTTTTCCGCCTTATCCATCACCCGGTTATGGATTTCCTGTTTGCCGATCCCCGTCCAGTCCCGGGGGATCACCGACCAGTTCACCACCGTCAGTTTTTCCGCGGCAGCCACTTCCATCACGGAAAAATCCCGGAAGCCATGGGGCGGCCGCCAGTACACCGGTTCTTTACCGGTAATGTCATGCAGCACTTTTTTCCCAAGCGCCAGATCTTTCTGTCTTTCTTCTTCCGTCAGCTTCAGGAAATCCCGGTGCCGGAAAGCATGCAGCCCCACCGTATGTCCTTCGGCCAGCGCGCGTTTCACCAGCTCCGGATGTTTTTGCGCCTGTTCCGCCACCAGAAAGAACGTGGCATGCGCCTTCTTCTCTTTCAGTATATCCAGGAGGCGGTCCGTGTAAGGCGGATAGGGTCCGTCGTCAAAGGTCAGAGCCATATACCCTGCTGCTGCCGGAACCACCCCTTTGCCGGGCAGATCCTGCAGACGGTTCACGGTGACCCCATAACTGTTTCCCCACGGGTACACAGCCGCCGCCAACGCACCGGAACCTGCCAGCAGACAGACTGCGGAAACAACAACAGCCAGCTTCCGGGACACGTTTCCCCGGCGGCCGGCCCAGAGGAAAACCAGGGCCGCCAGATAAAACGCCCCCATGATACATAACACTCGCATAAAAACTACCTTAATTACCAAACTAAAAATAAAAGAAAGGCTCCGCATACCGTGACACGGAGCCTGATAAAATCCTCTTATACCTCTTCAAACAGCTGGCTTACAGACCAGTCGTTAAAGATGCGCAGCATAGTCTCTGCCAGGATCGGGGCAATAGACAGCACCTTGATCTTGGGGTGTTTTTTCTCCGGAGCCAGCGGAATGGTATTGGTCACAACCAGTTCCGTAATCTCCGAAGCAGCGATACGGCTTATGGCCGGAGCTGTCAGGATGGGATGTGTGCAGCAGGCATAGACTTCCCTGGCCCCAAACTTTTTCAGCGCCTTGGCGCCTTCAGTCAGGGAACCTGCCGTATCTACCATATCGTCTACCATGATGGCCGTCTTGCCTTCCACACTGCCGATGAGGTTCATGACTTCCGCGACGCCCGGTTCCGGACGGCGTTTATCAATAATGGCCAGACCGCAGTTCAGGCGCTCCGCGAAGACACGGGCACGGCTTACGCCGCCCAGATCAGGAGAAACTACGATCATGTCCTTCAGGTTTTTCTGTTTAATGTAATCAGCCAGTACGGGAGCCGCCGGCATATGGTCCAGCGGGATGTTGAAGAAACCCTGGATCTGGGCCGCATGCAGGTCGATGGTCACCACGCGGGTAATGCCTGCGCACTGCAGAATATCCGCCATCAGCTTGGCCGTAATGGGCTCGCGGCCCCGGGCCTTGCGGTCCTGGCGGGCATACCCGTAGAAAGGAATTACTGCGATAATATGATTGGCGGAAGCCCGTTTGAAGGCGTCTGCCATAATCAGCAGTTCCATTACATTGTCATTGACAATGGGTCCGCATGTGGGCTGGACAATAAACACATCTTTGCCGCGAACGCTTTCATTGATCATTGCCTGCACTTCACCGTTGTTAAACCGGTTGATGACCGCATCACCTAACGTGGTTCCCAGATAAGCCGCGATCTCCCGTGCCAGGTCCGGATTTGCGTTACCCGTAAAAATCCTGAATTTGTCTTCATTTGCCAACATTTGGACTTCCTCCCCGTCTCCCATGGATTCCTGAAATGACTTGCCGCAAATTACTGATTTTTGAAAATCCCTATTTAGTATATACCAAATCCCCTGTTTCCCACAAGTATTTTTCTAAAGGAAAAAAAGGGTTAATTGGTTTTTACTTCTTATGGATAAGTTTGCCCGTAATTATTATTTAACTTCACAGTCATGCATATGGGTAAACCCGCAACGGCATCCGTCTGCCACTTTCACGTTTTCCAGGCGCACATTGGGCCCAATCTCGCAATCTTCCCCGATCACGGTTTCCCCTTGCAGCCATGTATACGGATAAATGGTGGTATCCGGGGCAATCTTTACACTTTTTTCAATAAAGGTAGAAGCCGGATCCATCACGGTCACGCCTTCGTCCATGAGTTTTTCCAGGATGCGGCGGCGCATGACGCTTTCCGCTTCGGCCAGCTGGCGGCGGCTGTTAACGCCCATGATCATCTCGCTGTCGGCCGTGACCACACCGCCCACCTTTTTGCCCATGGCCCGCAGTTTGGCCAGCACATCCGTCAGGTAATACTCGCCCTGGGCGTTATTGTTGCCCAGCGTCCGCAGCACTTCAAACAGGAGCGGGGCTTCCACACAGTAGTTGCCGGTATTGATTTCCTTAATCAGCTTCTGTTCTTCGGAAGCATCTTTCTGCTCTACGATGCCGGCCACGTCCCCGTTGTCGTCCCGCAGGATACGGCCGTACCCGAAGGGATCTTCCATCATGGCGGACATTACGGTGGCCGCCGCGCCGGATTTCACATGCTCCGCGTAGAACTTCTTCAGCTCTTCCGCTTCCAATAACGGCGTGTCGCCGCACAGGATCATCACCGTGCCGGTAAAATCTTTCAGGGTATCCGCAGCCTGCAGCACCGCATGGCCGGTCCCCAGCTGTTCGGCCTGCAGGGCAATCCGGGCCCGGCTGCCTACCAGTTCCCGTACCAGTTCCGCGCCGTGGCCGATCACTACCACGTTGTCACGGCAGCCTGCCGCTTCCGCCGCGTCCATCACATGCTCCAGCATGGGATGCCCGCCTACTTTATGCAATACCTTGGGCAGTTTGGACTTCATCCGTGTGCCTTTGCCTGCCGCAAGAATTACAGCTGTTAAGTTTGCCATCGTTTTTCTCTCCTTTAATCCCTGAAGTTATTCTGGCCTGCCCAGATTGTTATTTGAAAACGAAAAACCTGCTTATCCATTCGCCTCATTATAATATGCAGCGGACAGAATTACAAATACTTTTCCGCCTCCGCCCATTCCTCCGCTTTATCCAGATCCGTGCCGATACAGGCGTAATCCGTAATGACGGCCCGGCCCCGGTAACCGAACAGTTCCGAGACTTTTCTCTCCACATCCTCAAGGGATAATTGATGCAAAAGCATCTTCAGAATAAAGAGGGGACCCAGCCAGGCTGCCAGTTTTACCGGGTTCTTGCGCAGGGCAAAAACCTCCTTCATCTTTTCGATGCAGCCCGGAAACAGATTTACGGAAACCAGCGAAACATTGCCGCCGGTAAAATCCCCTTCTTTTAAATGAAAGAATGTACGCCGCAACGAAGGGAACTCCCGCAGACAGGCCTCTTTCCGCACGATGGCGTAGACCCCGTCCGCCTCCGCCGCTTCCGCCCGGGCGATAAAATCGTCCAGCGCTTCGCCGGTCAGAAAGGGAAGATCATCGCATACCGTTGCAACTTTTTTGATAGTTTCATGCCCCGGCTGCTCCCGCAATTTCCGGATCGCCGCCGCCGCGCATTCCGCCATGCTGCCGTCACAGGCGCATACCAGAAGACCCGGAACAGCCGCCTGCCGGAACGCTTCCAGATGCGCGCTGTGGGTCACCAGGACCGCAGACGCAACACGCGAGCTTCCCCGCACGCCGTCCACGATATAATCCAACAGACGCCGTCCCTTCAGTTCCGCCAGCGCCCTGGCCCGTTCCCCCTGCCCCGGCAGGGTCACCGTGCCCGCCCCGCCGGCCAGGATAATCAAATCATATTTAAGGAGACGCCGACCGACCGGCGTCTCCTCAGGTTTCGTCATTTCTGTATTCATGGTTTTCCGTCACTTTTTTGCCGCAAGGGAATTATGGAGCTCCTCGCTGCCCTTACGTTCCGACATGGCGATCATCAGGGTCCGCTCCGCGTTTTCCAGATGGATACGGGCCGCTTCCTGGCTTCTTTCCACATTCCGGGCCGCGATGCTTTCCACCAGACGGCGATGTTCTTCCTGGGTGTCTTTCAGGCGTCCCGGATAGCGCATGGATACGCCCCGGATCACCGTGATCTGTTCCCGCAGATTATTAATGATGTTGCGCAGCCGTTCGTTGCGGCTGGCCTTATATAACACATCGTGGAATTCAATATCCGCTTCCACCACTTTGGCCATATCGTTTTCTTCAATGGCATTGCCCACCTTTACCAGCAGGCGCTGCAGTTCTTCCAGTTCCTCGTCGCTGATGCGTTCCGCCGCCAGTCCCGCCGCCAGGGTGTCCAGGCTGATGCGGATCTCGTACACATCGTTGATGTCCTTGATGGACATGTTGGAAACATAGGTGCCCCGCCGGGGAATCATCACCACAAAGCCTTCCATTTCCAGCTTACGGATCGCTTCCCGCACCGGGGTGCGGCTTACGCCCATCTCGTCCGCCATCTGGATCTCCATCAGGCGTTCTCCCGGCGCGAAGACGCCGTTAATGATTGCTTCCCTGATGTGTTCGCACACCAGCTCCCGCAAAGGTTTATAACTGTCCAGACGAATCTGTTCCAGATGACCGCTCATACATTCTTCCTCCCCGTCATATACGCAACCGCTGTTTCCAGACGCTGCGCCTGCAATATCCCGGCAATCTTTTCGCCGGTTTCTTTATCTTTTACAATTCCGAAAACCGTAGGACCGCTGCCGCTCATCATAGCAGGTTCAGCCCCGTTTTCCAGCATCTGCCGCGAAATCTCCCGGATCTCCGGATGGGCATCTGCCGTCACCGGCTCCAGCACGTTGCCGAAGCGGCACAATACACCCTGCATGTCACCGCCCCGCACCGCCTGGACCATTCCTTCAATATCCGGATGGACTACATTTTTCTGCTTGTCGAACTCCCGGTACGCCCAGGGCGTGGAAACTTCCAGAGCCGGTTTCGCCAGCACCAGCTGCAGCGGCGGTAAATCCGGCAGCGGGGTCAGTATCTCGCCCCGGCCGGTTGCCAGCGCGGTTCCACCGGCTACGCAGAAGGGAACATCCGAACCCAGTTTCGCGCCCAGTCTCTCCAGTTTTTCCCCGGACAGGTCCAGTTCCCAGAACCGGTTCAGGCCCCGCAGCACCGCGGCGGCATCTGTGCTTCCCCCGGCCAGTCCGGCCGCCAGGAACACTTTTTTCTCTATATGGATATGCACCCGTGGCTCCCGGTGGGCATACTCCCCCATAAGCACCGCTGCCTTCCAGGCCAGGTTGGAAGGTCCCCCCTCCAGCCCGGGCCGGTCCGTGGTCACTTTCAGTTCCGGACTCTCCGTAAAAGTTACCGTATCCGCCAGGCTGATCGTCTGCATCACCATGGCCACTTCGTGGTACCTGTCCGGACGCAGCCCCAATACATCAAGCCCCAGATTGATTTTGGCATACCCTGTTTCAGTCAGCTTCATTCACGATTTCCTTATCTCTTCGGCAACCCGCGCGTTATGTGAAAACAGTCCGGCCGGATCGCCTTACCCAAATGCCAAAAAATACTGTATACAAAATACCTACCATATTTTAGCACATTACAGCCATTTTTTAAATATTTGCTACAGAAAAAAAGAATTGGCCAAATAATTTAAACCACCCCCTTGCATTTTTTTGCGGGAGTGGTATGCTATGTAAGTATTTTCTTTTTCCGGCCGGCTTCGGTCAGCCGGCAGCGTTTATCCCCTGACTAACGGAACCGGCTTCCATCACAGGGATCCATATATAAGGAGCCATATATTTATGAATAAACAAATAAAACGTTACCTGACCATCACGCTGGGAACCTGTATCTCCGGCATCGCGCTGAACGCCTTTTTCCTGCCCCACCATTTATTGAGCGGCGGAATCACCGGCCTGGGCATGATCCTCTACTATCTGTTCAGCTGGCAGGTCAGCGTCACCAACATTATTTTCAATATTCCCCTCTTTTTCCTGGCCTATAAGCTGATGAGCCGCAACTATTTCATCAGCGGCATCTACGGTACCCTGGTCCTGTCCTTCTTCCTGCAGCTATTCGCGCCGCTGCAGCAACTGACACAGGTCCACGATCCCATGCTGAGCTGTATCGCCGGCGGCGTGCTCCACGGCATCGGACTGGGCACCCTGTACCGGGTGGGCGGCAGCACCGGCGGCAGTGATATCATCGGCGCCATCGTCCAGAAATTTTACAGCATCAGCATCGGCACCACCGGGTTCCTGATCAACATCGTGCTGCTTACGGCAGGCGCTTTCTTCTTCGGACTGGAACCGGCCCTCTACACCCTCACCGCGTACTTCATCGTATTTAAAGTGTCCAACGCCTTCACCGACGGATTTGACTTCAAGAAAAATATTATTATCATCAGCGACCATAACGAAGAAATCGCCGAAGCCATCATCAAAATCGTAGGCCGGGGCGTCACCTACATCGAAGGGGAAGGGGCCTACACCCACCAGCACAGGAAACTGCTGTTCTGCGTGGTCAAGCTGACCCAGGTGGCCAAAATCAAACAACTGGTCAAAAAACTGGATCCCTTTGCCTTCATGATCGTGCAGGACGCCAGCGACGTATTCGGCCGGGGCTTTACCCAGCGCACCGACCACACCGTGCAGCGTCCGCCGGAACTGCGCACCGGCTGGAGCGAAATGGGCGAAGCGGAAAAAGTGTAATCCAAATTAATAACAGTCACTAATAAAGCGGAGACCATATCCCTTCTTCACCCCTCGTTTTACTCGTTGAAGGGGCCCCTTCAGGGATATAGTCTCCACTTTTTTCATCTGCTTTTATTTTACTTTGTTTGTCAGATATCTTTTTTCTCTTCCTCAGCCGGACGGAATTCCGCGTCGGTGGCGGCAGCCCCGTCCTTCACTTCTTTGCCCAGGGCGCCGCTTTCCATGCCGGCCGCAGCCGAAGCCGCTGTCCACTGGGCCTGTTTGGCCGCCAGTTCTTCCGCTTCCCTGCGGGCTTTTTCCTCATCCTTCACCCGCTGTTCCGCGTTGCGGGATTCGGCCTCTTCCGCCGCTCTGCGCACGGCTTCCACCGGATCTTCGTTATTCAGGACCGCCATGAATTCCACGCCGGTAATGGTTTCCTTTTCCAGCAGGTAATTGGCCAGACGGTCCAGTTCCTCCCGGTGTTCCCGCAGAATAGCCAGCGCCTTCTGGTGCGCTTCTTTAATAATCTCCATGACCTTTACGTCCACCTTCTCCAGGGTGGCTTCACTGCAGGTCAGGGTGGCATCGCCGCCCAGATACGCGTTGTGGATGGTCTCCATCCCCATCATGCCGAACTCTTCCGTCATGCCGAAGCGGGTCACCATGGCCCGGGCCAGACGGGTCGCCTGTTCAATATCGTTGGAGGCCCCCGCAGTCATGTGGTTGAACACCACTTCTTCCGCAGCCCGGCCGCCGGTAAAGGTCACGATCTTGGTAAACAGGTCTTCCTTCGTGTAATTCAGTTTTTCCTGTTCATCCACCTGCATGGTGTAACCCAGGGAACCGTTGGTATGGGGAATGATCGTAATCTTTTCCACCGGGGCGCTGTGGGTCTGACTGGCAGCCACCAGCGCGTGCCCGATTTCATGATACGCCGTATTTTTCTTTTCCTCTTCGGAAATGACCATGTTCTTACGCTGATACCCGGCGATGATGATATCCACCGCCTGCTCCAGGTCGGCGTTGGTCACTTTGTCCCGTTTATTCCGCACGGCGCACAGGGCCGCTTCATTAATAATATTGGCCAGTTCCGCGCCGCTGGCGCCGGGCGTGGAACGGGCAATCTTCTTCAGGTCCACATCGTCACGCATCTTCACGTCTTTGGCATGGACTTTCAGAATCGCCTCACGGCCGTTCACATCCGGCAGCTCCACCGGGATCCGGCGGTCAAAACGGCCCGGGCGCAGTAACGCGGCATCCAGGGATTCCGGACGGTTGGTAGCCGCCAGGATGATGACGCCCTTGCTGCCGTCGAAGCCGTCCATTTCGGACAGCAGCTGGTTCAGGGTCTGTTCCCGTTCATCATTACTGCCGAAGGCGCCGCTGTCACGCTTTTTGCCGATGGCATCGATTTCGTCGATAAACACGATACAGGGAGCCTTCTTCTGGGCTTCCTTAAATAAATCACGGACACGGGCCGCGCCCATGCCGACGAACATTTCAATAAATTCGGAACCGGAAATGCTGAAGAAAGGAACCTTCGCTTCCCCGGCGATGGCCTTGGCCAACAGGGTCTTACCGGTACCGGGAGGCCCTACCAGCAGCGCGCCCTTCGGCATGGTAGCGCCGATAGAGGAATACTTGCCGGGGTTATGCAGGAAGTCTACCAGTTCCACCAGAGCTTCCTTGGCTTCGTCCTGACCGGCCACATCCGCAAAGGTAACGCCGGTCTGGGCCTGCATGTACACCTTGGCATTGCTCTTGCCGAAGTTGCCCATGCCGCCAAAGCCCTTGCCTCCCATATAACGCATAATGAGCTGGCCGATTACGATAAAGAATATGATAGGAAGAACCCAGTTATAGATCAGGCTTTCCAGCGGTCCGCTCTCTTTGGGAATGACCTGGGAAAACGTTACCTTGCTCTTCATCAGCTTCTCAACCAGCTGGTTATCCTCCACCCGGCCGGTCACGTAAATCTTCTTGTCCTCCGGATCCTTGGCCGTGGCCGCGATCCGTTTTTCACTGATCTCCACCTTGGCGAACTTGCCTTCGTCCACCATCTGGATAAAGGAATCGTACGACAGGTCGGTGACCTTGGTCTTGAACATGGAGGGGAACACCGAAGTGTTCAGGAACATCAGCACTACCAGAGCCAGTATGTAATAATAATACAGCGGTCTCTTTCCGTTATCGTTATTGTTATTCATAAAATCATTCACCTCGCAAAAGAACGTTATCAGCAAATATTGGCCGTATAAACCGGCAATACCATCCGCCTGTTTAATACAGAAATATAATGTTAGTGGCGGAAATTTTGACCACCGAAACGGCGGCAATAACAGCCAATTTTACGGCGGAATTAGTTGACCAATTTCAGGCGAAATAAAAAGCCATTACATTTTTCTTTCAAATCCTTTACACTGTATGTGACCAACAACTCAGTGAAGGAGGCGTAATGAAAGAATTATTAGGTAATGGCTTGGATACTATTGTATCACAAGCACTGCAAGAAATGAAAGAGGAACTTGGTGAGTCTTTTCATATTGAAACAGTGAACCTTGCTGCATTGCAGCGTAAGACCGGTATTTCACGAAGCCGTCTCAGGAGATGGAAGAGAAATATTCTTTCGCCAGAACAGAATTCCCGAAAGAGAAAGTCTATCCTAAGCGATTATACTTCGATACTCGACCATCTGCTTTCGTCAGGTATTAGTAACACGGTTATCTGCTTTGAGAGATTAAAACAACTTGGCTATACCGGCGGACATACAACTGTGAAATGTTATATCCGTCAGCATAAGCACTTGATTCCGGCAAAACGTAAACAGGTTGCGCCACAAGGAAACCGCGGGCGTCGTTACAAGACTTCGCCCGGTGAAGCATACCAGATGGACTGGGGCTTCGTTTATGTTACAACAGATTACGGAGTCACTATTAAATGCGCCTGTTTTGCCATGATTTGCCACCACTGTGGTGAATGCTATATCGAATTCTTCCCCAATGCCAAGCAGGAAAATCTGTTTATAGGGATGATCCATGCATTCCGTTATATGGGAATTCCCCAATATATCCTGACAGACAACATGAAAAGTGTTGTAATAAAACGGGATTTCGAAGGGCATCCTATATGGCAGAAAGACTATGAGGACTTCATGAAAACCGTTGGTTTTCAAACCAAGTTGTGCAAGCCGCGCCATCCATTTACGAAAGGAAAGGTCGAACGGCTGGTCCGTTTTGTAAAGAACAATTTTCTGGTTGGCCGTTCTTTTCTGGACATAACCGATTTGAACCAACGTGCCCTGGCCTGGTGCAACAGGCAAAACACTGTGTACCATCGGGCTACGGATTGTGTACCGCAACATATACACGAGGCCGCATGCGGCAAAAGTGCTGCATGCTTATTGGAAACACAGGAGGTTTTCCGGTATCTGTGTCCGCTGCGAAAGATTTCTTTCGATGGTTTTGTAAATTATGAGGGACGTCGTTTCGGTGTACCATACCGCTATACCGGTTCCCTTGTCCGGGTCCGGCGGGAAGACACGCAACTGTACATCTATTCCACAGACGCCCTGAGCTTGCTGGTTACCCATACGGTAACATGGAGCAAACAGGACCGTTACTGTAAAGACCAGTACGCAAATCCGGAACAGCCGGAGGAATTTCCCACTGCAGCTATTCATACAGAAATACGCAAGCTTCCTTCACCGGTAACCAGCTTGTCTTTTGAGAAATTCAATTTCGACAAAGGCGGTGAGCAGGATGAATAAAAGTGTATTCGAAATAATCGAGGAAAGCTGTCGGATATTACAATTACCATTTTCTTCGAAAGAATTTGCGGAGCTGGCTGAAGAAAACGCTATGTCTGAAGACGCAGCCCAGGCAGTAGCTTTCATTTTAGAACATATCCAGCAGAAGAAAACCGCTAATACAATCCTGGCTTTGCTGCGGTTCAGCCGTTTATCGATTAAAAACCCAAAGACATTTCACAATTTTGATTTCTCGTTGCTTCGTGGAAAAAATGTGGAGCAAATCCGAAGCCTGCAGACCCTATCCGCTGTTTATGCACATAAGAACATAGCGTTTATTGGCCCGGCAGGTACAGGGAAAACACATCTGGCAAAAGCATTTGGATATGAGTGCTGCAACCGTGGCCTCAGAACATACTTCATTAAGATGTCTGAGCTACGGGATAAGTTTACAGCAGCCAGACGAGTTGGAAAAACCGCCGCTGTACTCAATAGTCTGGTACGGCCTTCGTGCCTGATAATTGACGAAGTCGGCCATTGTGAATTCGATAAGGAAAACACGCGGCTGTTCTTTGATCTGGTAGACCGGAGATACAACAAGGAAGGCAGTTTCAATATTGTATTTACCAGCAATAAGTATCCTTCCGAATGGCGGAGCGACTTCAATGAAGACGACGCGCTGTTATGCGCTCTGGACAGGATCTTTGACACAGCAACAGTTATAACCATAAAAGGAAATAGTTTCCGTGGAAGTAATTGTGAAACCATTTCGGTACAGACAACAAAGGTGAATGCTCCTGTGGCTGCACAAAATTCACCACGTTAAACTAACCATTTTGGTAATAAATTAAAGGAAAACTGAGTTGTTGGTCTCTTAGTTTGCCCAAAATTGGTCGTATTTCGCCGCCGTTTGAGTGGCGATTCTGGCCGCCGCTAACAATATAACTATAATAATATGATATCTCATTCTATCGCGAAACGATATCTATGACAAGTGAAATAATTGAAAAATCAAAAAGTCAATCTTTTGTATGAAGACCATTATATAAAATTTATAATTAAAAACAAATCGTGCAAGGACTAAACAAAACATCGGAAGTGTTTGTGTAATTCCATGAGGCGAAATGCGCCGTCGCGGCGAGACTGTCTGAGGGGCGCAGCCCCGAGTTTCGAAGCCGCAGGCGCATAAGTCCATGGAATAGCAAACACGTACGGTTTTGTGAAGCCTTGCACGTAATTGTTTTTAAATCAATTTTATTTAATTCTTCGAATCGATCTCCAGCAGGCAATCCCCGCTTTCAATGCGGCTGCCGGCCTGCACATGGATCTGGCCGATGATACCGCTGATGGGCGCCGCGATGGTGGTCTCCATCTTCATGGCCTCGGTGACAAGGAGCGGCGTTCCCTTGGTTACGCTCTGGCCCTTTTCCACCAGCAGTTTCACCACGGAACCGGACAGGGTGGCCCCTACTTCGCCCGGGTTGCTCTTATCCGCTTTCTTGCGGGTCACGTTCTCCGTCTTCACGTTCTTGTCAAAGATTTCCAGTTCACGGGGCATGCCGTTGAATTCAAAGGAAACGGTCCGTTTGCCGTTTTCATTGGGTTCGCTGATATGGACCAGCTTGATGATGACCACTTTGCCCTTTTCAAGCTCGACTTCAATTTCTTCGCCGATTTTCATGCCGAAGAAGAAGGTAGGTGTATCCAGCACGCTTACATCGCCATACTCTTCGCACCGGGCTACCCACTGTTTGAACACATCGGGATAGAGGCAGTACGAGGAAACCGCTTCGTCGGTGGTGGGCGCGTTTATGGCTTCCAGCTTCTTCCGTACCTCTTCAAAATCAACGGGGGGCAGCACAGCGCCCGGACGCTGGCTGATGGGTTCTTTCCCCTTCAGCACAATCTTCTGCAGGCGTTTCGGGAAACCGCCATACGGCGTGCCGATACGTCCTTCAAAGAACTCAATGACGGATTTCGGGAAGTCCATGGTATCCCCGTTGGCATACACATCCTCTTCCGTGATTTCGTTCTGCACCATGTACAGGGTCATGTCGCCGACGACTTTGGAAGAAGGCGTAACCTTGATCAGGTCGCCGAACATCATGCTGACCCGGTGGTACATGTCCTTAATATCCTCCCAGCGGTCCAGCAGCCCCAGGGCAGCGGCCTGCTGCTTCAGGTTGGTGTACTGCCCGCCGGGCATTTCGTGGATGTAGGTTTCCGGATTGGGGAAGTTCTCCGTTTTGTCCGCTGCTTTGTAATACGGACGGATGGTCTCCCAGTACCGGGAGAATTCATTCAGGGCGTCTACGCTCAGCTTGGGCTGGCGGGGATGTCCTTCCAGCGCATAATACAGGCTGGCGGCGGAAGGCTGGCTCGTCCCGTTGCTCATGGCGCTCATGGCCACGTCCACGATATCCACCCCGGCGTCGATGGCCCGGGCATAGGTGTAGATGGTGTTGCCGCTGCCTTCATGGCTGTGCAGGTGGATGGGCACCGTCACCGCGTCCTTCATGGCGCTGATCAGTTCATAGGCAGCCTGGGGTTTCAACAGACCTGCCATATCCTTAATGCAGATGATATTGGCGCCGGCCCGTTCCAGTTCCTTCGCCATATCCACAAAATACTTCAGGTTGTATTTGTCCCGTTCCGGATCCAGGATATCCCCGGTATAGCACAGGGCCGGTTCCGCCACCTTGTTGCATTCCCTGGCAGCCTCGATGGAAAGGCGCATATTGTCCAGACTGTTCAGGGAATCGAAGATACGGAACACGTCCACGCCGTTTTTGGCGGACAGGCGGATAAACTCCTTCACCACGTTATCCGGATAGCTGGTGTAACCGACGGCGTTGGCACCCCGCAGCAGCATCTGGAACAGCACGTTGGGGGCCGCTTCCTTAAACTCCTGCAGACGGCGCCAGGGGCTCTCGTCCAGGAACCGGTAGGCCACGTCGAAGGTGGCGCCGCCCCAGCACTCAAAGGAGAACAGTTCCGGCAGCTTGCCGGCGGTGTCTTTGATGACCCGCAGCATATCCAGCGTGCGCAGGCGGGTAGCGAACAGGGACTGGTGGGCGTCGCGGAAGGTGGTATCCGTCAGCAGCACTTCTTTCTTTTCCTGCACCCACTTGGCCAGTCCTTCCGGTCCTCTGGCGTCCAGGATCTGTTTCGTGCCGGAAGGCAGGTCGCCTGTAAAGGGTTTCGGCATGTTCATGGGCGCGTAGTCCGGCTTCGGCATGACGCCCACATTGGCGTATCCGTTTACGGTGATATCCCCGATATAATGCAGCAGTTTGGTACCCCGGTCACGTCCTTCCGGGAAGTGGAACAGCTCCGGCGTCTCATCCAGGAAGTTCGTGGTATAGGTACCGTTGACAAAATGCGGATGCTGCAGCAGGTTCTCCAGGAACGCGATGTTGGTCTTCACGCCGCGGATACGGAATTCCTTCAGGCAGCGCAGCATCTTGGTAATGGTGATGTGATGGTTCAGGCCCCAGGTGGTCGCCTTCACCAGCAGGGAATCATAGTACGGGGTGATGACGGAGCCGGTAAAGGCATTGCCCGCGTCCAGACGGATGCCCATGCCGCCGCCGCTGCGGTAGGCGATGAGCTTGCCCGTGTCCGGCATGAAGTTGTTCAGCGGGTCTTCCGTGGTGATACGGCACTGGATGGCTTCGCCCCGGATGCCGATCTTGTCCTGCTCAGGAATGCCCACTTCCGGACTGTGGATGCCGTAGCCTTCCGCGATGCGGATCTGGCTCTGGACGATATCAATACCCGTAATAGCTTCCGTAACGGTATGTTCCACCTGGATACGGGGATTTACTTCAATAAAATAGAACTCGTCGTCGGCAGTGGCCAGAAACTCCACCGTACCCGCGCTGACATAATCCACATTTTTCATCAGCTTCACAGCCGCGTCGCAGATCCGCTTGCGCAGTTCGGGCTTCACGAAGGTGGCCGGCGCCATCTCCACTACCTTCTGGTGACGGCGCTGCACGGAGCAGTCGCGCTCGTACAGGTGCACGATTTCGCCGTATTCGTCCCCCAGGATCTGCACTTCGATATGTTTCGGGTCTTTTAAATATTTTTCCAGATAAATCTCATCGTTGCCAAAGGCTTTCAGCGCTTCGGATTTAGCCAGGGCATATGCGGTATCCACTTCCTCCGGGGAATTGACCGCGCGCATGCCGCGGCCACCGCCGCCGTTGACCGCCTTGATTAAAAGCGGATAGCCGTATTTCTCACCGAAAGCCCGCACCTCTTCCACGGAAGAAATGGGACCGTCGCTGCCCGGAACCATGGGAATGTCCGCCAGTTTCGCCTGGACGCGTGCGTTCACCTTGTCGCCGAACATGATCAGGTGTTCCACCCGGGGACCGATAAAGATGAACCCTTCTTCGGCACAGCGCTTGGCCAGCTCGGCATTTTCCGACAGGAAGCCGTAACCGGGATGGATGGCATCCACATCATGTTCGTGGGCGATCCGCATAATATCTTCGATATCCAGATAGGCTTCCACCGGGCCCTTGCCCCGGCCTACCAGATACGCTTCATCGGCTTTATTGCGATGCAGGGATAAGGTATCCTCTTTGGAAAAAATCGCAATGGTGTGAATCCCCAGTTCGTTACAGGCGCGGAAAACGCGAATGGCGATCTCGCCCCGGTTCGCAACTAAAACCGTCTTAATCTTTCTCATCATGTCTCCTCCTTGGAATGATCAGGCTATCGGGCAAAACCGGCGGAACAGGAAGCGTGCGTCCGATTACGCAAAAGTATAAAACCGGCGTCCCTCAGATATTGGCTCTATTGTATTATAAGAAGTTTACAAATTCAACCGCTCAAAGCCATGTATACATTATTCTTGTAAATTTAAAGAAGCATTATAAAAAATGATTGCCACTTTCTTGTTAGACCACAAGATGCCCATTAAAAATTTGCATACATAAACCCCTTAGTTAACTCGTTTCCACCAGCCACAAATAAAATGGTCATTATAATCAAAAGCGTATAAGTAAAATTCCTGACTATCATAGGACACTTAACCTTAAAGCTTTCCCAACATTCATTTTCTTTAAGCAAATCTACAATAAGCATTAATAATACACCTATTAAAATTGCAACGATACTCTCCCTTTTCATACCTACAAAAAGTTTTGACGAAAACAATATCTTCAAATTTATATGATTGACAGCATGTTTTAACATTGCGAACAGCTTATCTAAGCTGGGCGAAGTTGAAAAAAAACGGAAAAAGCATATTAGAAAAAAGGTCCTTAAAACACAAAATGCTATCCATGGTTTTCCCCGGTCATTGATATGAAGTTTTGCTTTGATTTCTGTATACCAGTCATCCAACTGCATCGTACTTATAATTACAAGTAAATTCATCCAGCCCCAGATTAAATATGTCCACCTTGCGCCATGCCACAAACCGGTTGCCGTCCACACAAAAATCAACGCATAATAACCCGGAACCAACTTTCCCATTTTCGTTCCCCATTTTTTGCGGGCTTTTCGACCAAGCTGCTGGGCAAAATTCCCCAAAGAAACCGGATAAAATACGTAATCCCTGAACCACCAACCCAACGTAATATGCCATCTGCGCCAAAAATCATCAATGGTCCTGGCAAAATAAGGTTGTTTAAAGTTTTCGGACAACCTGATTCCCAAAATTTGAGAAATTCCGCACATGATATCCATATAACCCGAAAAGTCAGCATAAACTTGTATGCAATATAAAACCATGCTCATAAAAATATGAGTTCCTGTATAGCTCGTATAATGATTAATTATAGCCGTTACCACAATCCCCAGCTGATCTGCAACCACGATTTTCTTAAAAAAACCCCATACAATCTGGGCACATCCATCGCAAAGCCTGTCATAGTTGAAAGAATGCACTTCAAAAATGCTTTTCCCCAATTCATCAAAACGGCTAAAAGGTCCTTGTACTAAATGCGGAAAATAACAAACAAAGGTAAAATATCTGGCAAAATTCTTTTCAGCCGGATATTTATTTCTATATACATCCATTAGATACCCTGTGGCATGGAAAGTATAAAACGACATACCCAACGGAATAATAAACGGCAGGTATTCTGCCGTCCACGTAATATGCAGGAATTTCAAAACTGCATTTATATTATCAATAATAAAATTACCGTATTTTACCACAACCCAAATTCCCACTGCTAAAAAAATAGCAGATTTGCAAATACGGCTCTTTAAATCTATGATTTTTACTCTTACATTTCTTTTCTGCTCCTGCGCGGCAACCGCAATGGATTCTTTTCCTTCTTTGCTAACCTGAGCCAGTTTTAATGCCGTCAAATATGTTACAACAGAAGTAAACAGGATATAGCCGATATATTTCAGGCCAAACGATATATAAAACAAAATATTGGCAATGAATAAAACCACCCATTGCCACTTTTTAGGAACTATAAAATAACAAAGGATAACTCCCAAAACAAAAACCAAAAACTGTAATGAAATAATCGACATGCTTTCCCTCTATCAACTATTTTGCAATTTTTGAATCAGCGCATATAACGCTTCTGCCGAATTAAAATTTTCAGGCAGTAAATCGTTTACATTAATCTCAATACCAAACGCATCGTTAACTTCACTTACAATGGAAATGATATCAAAGGAATCCAGAATGTCGTCATCAATTAACCTTGTTGAAGCGGCAAAATCAACATCCGGACGAATCTCACTCATAATTCTTAACAATTCTTCCATAATTTAATCCCTCCTTTATTAATTTACGTTTTTGATTTCCGGTACTGATTTAAGGTTTTGCCTAATGTAACCCTGTCAATTTTTCCGTTTTTGTTCATCGGCATTACATCATAACGAATATAAACATTGGGCCACATATATTTTGGAAGCTTTTGGGAGAGTTCCAACACGATTTCTTTCCGGCTCTCTTTTTCAGCCTGATAGAAACAAACTATCTTTTCCGCATTTTTATCATACAAACAACAAGCAACGGTGATGAAAGGAATTGCATTTAAGGAAGCTTCCACTTCCCCTAATTCAATCCGATGTCCCATATGTTTGATTTGGTAATCTTTTCTGGCCGCAAACACAATATTCCCAGCTGTATCATAATATCCCATATCTCCGGTTTTATACATCAGGGACCGGTAAAACGGAAAGGCGGGATTCTGGACAAAAACCTGATTTGTTCTGTCCCAGTCATTCCAGTATCCCAAAGCAAGACAGGTTCCCGCGACGCAGATTTCCCCTATCTGATTACAATATGTAACGGTGTTCAATTTTTCATCCAGCAACATCACCCTGCTATTCACAAATGCCTTTCCTATGGGAAGTAATTCATCATCTTTAAAACGCCTGTCTATTTCATAATATGTACAGTTGCAGGTAATTTCTGTAGGCCCATACAAGTTTACGTAACGGGCGTCCGGAATGTGATCCATCCAATAGTTAAGCACCCGCACCGGCATAACCTCACCGGAAAACATAACATAACGAAGATTTAGGGCTTCTTCCGTATCCAGGGTTTTAAAGTCAGATACTATACGCAATGCGGATACAGCCCATATTAACACATTTATTTTTTCTTCTCTTAGATATCGCACCAAAAGTTTAGGCATTTTGAAAAGCTTTTTGGGTAAAACCTTTACCGTCGCTCCTGATTTTAACGCATTGTAAATATCTTTGACAGAAACATCAAAATCAAAAGGCGCCTGGTTCCCAAAAACCAGATCTTCACCAAAACCAAATGTTAATTTAAACGATTCCACTAAATCAATAACGGAACGATGAGAAATCAACACTCCTTTTGGCACGCCTGTTGATCCGGAAGTAAAAATCGCATATAAAGGATCCGTATCCACCATTGCGCTTCTCACTTGCTGCAGATTGATAATATCAATTTCCGTGCTGTTCAGAATATCTTTAACTGTATATGCATCTGAAGTCTGCCCATCAATAGTTCTGGCATCAATTATCAGGAACGGCTTAAGATTAGTATAAATCAGCTCAATTCTTTCTTTTGGCATTGTCATATCTACGGGAACATAAAAATTCCCGGAATACACGACCCCCATAAACGCAACTACGGAAGACAGGTTTCGGTCAATCAAAACGGCTACCGGCAGATTCCGCTTTCCCTCTGCCTTTTTTATAATAAAGCTTCCTATCTTCTGTGCCTGATCCTGATATTCAGCATAAGTGATATTGCCATACTGATCTGCTAATGCGACTTTATCTGTTGATTTTTCCGCTTGTTGTTCAAGATATTGTAAAACATTGAAAATCATATACTTCTAACCTCTTTCATTCAAAGATTAACTATTTACACTTCCCGTATTCAGGTATTCTAATATTTGTATTTTTGACTTGCCAAACCATATGCTTTGTCACCTGTACCCGCCTCAACCTTTATAATATAACCTGACTTCTCTTTTATTCTCACATCAAAATCAGAATTAACAGACCAATCAGATAGTATCTTGTATTTATCAGAGCCTGGATATTTGATTGATACCCTATATTGTGCTTTTACATCATCATTATGCAAACTTTGCATTTTTATGTGCCGATAATTTTTATCCTTGCCATCTATAGTAATTTCTGCTCCGACAGCCACTATTCGCTTAACATCTTGCTTAAAATCAGCAAGACTATTGTAAAAAAAAGAAGATATATCTTCGCCATTATCTTCCCTTTTTACCAGATTAGCAAATAATGCACTAACAACATATGCTCCTTTTCCGTTTACATGGTTATAATCATGCATAAGTTCGTCAGGTATTAAATGCTCCCGGTTTTTGAGATAATTGAGATTATAATACTTAATTCCATTCTTCAAGGCATAACTATTATAAAAATCAACCGCTGGCTGATATCCGGTGCTAGCATACATACGCATTACAGATGTAACTCCGGATACGAGATTAACTTCTATATTGTTGTTTTTACACAATTCAATACACGAATCCAGATAATGTAAATATTCTTCTATGATTAATTCCTCTGAAAAGTCTTCAGCTCCTTTGATAGGTATTGTTCCTGTTACATACGTATCATAATTGTATACAAAGCCCTTATCAGCGTAATATTCGGATGTTTTGCTATATGAGTTATAATTTGATGCTTTTAGTTTACTAATTGCTTTCATGTTAGACATGATCGTTTTTTTATTAAAACGATTCTTAAATCTATATGTGTTAAATAAGTACGCTTTTTCCTTTAAGCTAAAGCAGTTTAATCCCATCAGGATTTTATTCTTCAATGACAGCCTGTCGTAAACTATCAACCTTCCTCGCAGGCTATTGCCCACAGTGCTTGTAAGTGAATCCAATGTTACGCCTATATAAACTTTGCGTGGATGCACTCTTTCAATTAAATCTTTTAGTTGATAATAAGTTCCGCAAAGAGGCTGGCTTGAACTCCCGGCATTAACGACACAGCCGACATTCCAGCCGTCTTCAAAGATTTGGGGAACAAAAGTACGATAAACTCTGCTTGACCCTATAAAAACGATATCTGCACCATTCTCTGATTCTTCTATTGTTGAAATATCATGGTTAAAATATGTTGCATATGTAATTGGCTCCAAAACTTTACCAATTCCCCAGTTCATAAATATTAACATTGCAACAAGTGATAACAATGAAATGACCCTTTTGAAGGTTTTATTTTCAAAAAATTGCATATATAAAATCTCCAATGCCCTCTTTTTTATTAAAGCAAATAATGCAATTTTTTATTGTACAACAACTTTTTTGAATAGCAGCTAGTTCTGATCCTTATAGAATTTCCTGTCAAGTTTTCCGTTAAAAGTTCTTTCGATTTGATCAATAAATTCTATACTTCTCGGTATTTTATAGGAATCAAGAAAAAAGGCCAGTTGCTTTTTTATATCGACGACTGTTTTGTCGCAACCGCTGCTCTTTTTTATCAGGAGCTTTGCAGCCTGACCGGTAATATCATCATTATCTGAGAAGCAAATGCAATCACTGACGCCCTCGATTTTCAGCGCTGCAACCTCAATTTCAGAAGGATAAACCTTGTAGCCTCCTATGTTGATGATGTCATCTTTTCTACCCAAAACATAAAGAAAACCCTCTGCGTCGATATAACCCATGTCGTTTGACAAGAACCAACCATCGCGAAATACTTCAGCATTGAGTTCAGGCATTTGATAATAACCTTTCATATTCATAGCGCTCTTGATTATTATTCTGCCGGGCTCGCCTACAGGTACCTCTTCATAATCATCGTCAACAATGCGAACGTCAACCCCAATGCAAGGCCTGCCACAGCAAGTGATATCCCTGAAATCTTTGTGATAACGATACACAGATATAATACCATTTTCAGAAGAAGAGTAAGAAAAGTACAGGATGGACTTCGGCAGCATCTCTCTCAAATAATTCTGTTGGAATACTTGCATGGGGGCAGAAGATGTACTTACACAAATCATTTGATCCGCGTAATCATGCAACTTATCTTTTGAAAGCCTGGAAAGCGCGGTAATGCTTGCAGGCGGAATGTACATTGACCTTACATTATAATAATCCATGTAATCGAACATCAGCTTAATTTTGTTCATTCCTTCAATAAAAATATAGGTGGCGCCATGATAGATGGTTAGATACAGTAACCATACAGGCGCTGCATGATTGATAGGTACAAGAGTTATACCGACATTGTACGGCTTGGCCTCGAACTCGTATGTGTCAACCATGACGTTAATTAACAAATTCCTGTGAGTAAGCTCGACTCCCTTGGAATTACCGGTCGTTCCAGTAGTAAATATTATGTCCGCTATGCTATCAATTGGCGGATAAACAATGGTTTCAAAGCTTTCGTCGAATTTTCTGCACTCTTCGAGAGTTGTGAACAGTATGTTGTTTTCTCTATCAATGTGAAAATCTGTGATAACCAACTTCGCTGCAACTCTGTCGGCAAGAGATAGAACCGCCATCTCGGAAGGTTTGTTGCCAATAGGTATAGCTACCGCATTACAAAGATGAGCAGCAAAAATACACGCCACAAACCATGTGGTATATTTCCCCTGAATTATTATTTTGTCAGAAGCTGATACTCCGAGCTCTTTGAAAAGATGAAAGCATTGGAGTGTTCTTTTCCCCAGCATTCTGTAGTTGATGCTTTCATTTTCAAAAACAACAGCCGTTTTTTCAGGGTTTTTCTTTGCATTAATAAACAGTCTTTCAACAATTGTCTCCATAATCTCTCGTATAACCCAATTATCGGAAATGGTAATTGGGGTACTCCTTTCTCCCAGATTATCCGGGCAATTCACCTATATTCCAATCATAATACATATTCTAATACGGAAGGACAGACCGCATCATCAATACCCGTTAAACTAACGTCGTTTTCTTTTATTCACTAAAATTTTATTAATAATAATATTAACACACTTTATTTGTTCTCTCAAATTTTATTTTTGTCAATTGGTTAGCGCAAACCTGATTCAAATTATCATAATGAACAGACCAATCTTCATGCACAATATTCTTGTAAAAATTGTATGAAATCTTTAATCAGGTCTTGCCTGAAAAGCGTTTGTGTTGTAATATGCTATATTATAAAAACCAGAATACAATAATATTGACGATAAGCAAAACACACAGAGGTTATCATGTCATCTGAAAAAAAGATTCCCAATACAAGTACAAACTACAACAGCCTCTTCCTTTATGTCATTGAACACATCGACAGCAGGGGTTTCTATGACGCGTCTCCCCTGCCCGACAACCTGATGCGGGAATACACCTACGGCGCTGAAGACGCCGCCATGTTCCAGCCCAAAATCAACGACAGTACGATGGAGGAAGCCAAAGAAATCTACCTGTTGCTGAAGGAATGGCTGAAAAATCCCACACAGAAAAACAAGAACAGCCTGTACGAGAGAATCTACACTACACCCCTGATCACCGTTTTCTTTGCCCTGGCCGGCCAGCTGCAGGGGGAAAAACTGAGCTACGACCTGCTGCACCTGGCCCAGGAATGGTTTTACACCGCCAAAGACAGGGAAGCTGTCAAGTTCGCCTACCTGATCTGCGGCCTTATCGGACTTGACCAGGTGCGCAAATCCTTTTCGGAGCATCTGTACAACGATCTGTTTACCATGGCCCGTTGCGAAGAATTTACTATTTTCCTGTGCATGGCCTGCCAGTTAAGCGAAATGCGGCCCCAGAAAGAACTGTGGTTCCTGGCACGGCATACGGAAGGCTGGGGCAAGGCCATCACCCTGCTGATACTGCAGTACCGCACCCCAACCCAGAAACGCTGGCTGCTGAAAAAAGGGCTGGAACTGCGCATTTTCTGGCCGCCCCTGGCGCCGGTCATCATCAAGGAAAGCGACCTGCCCCGGACGCTGCAGCAGGCGGAAATACCGGAAGATATTTATCTCGCCGCGGCCAACGTCATCATCAACTATATGATCTTCCTGATGCCCAACCAGACCCCGGCGGAAAACCCCTTTGAAAATTCCCTGATGCTGCCGGTGCATATCGCATTGGAACCGCTGCTGCGGGACTTCCTGCGCCATGCGGAAACCTACGCCAGAACGCCTAAACAGCTGCTGACCATCTTTGCCATTAAGGACCGGCTGGAAGTGCTGGCGACGGAAAAGAAAGGCGCCGCCCTCTCCGCCAACGCGGCCCAGCTGCTAATCGCACAATGCGACGCCCTGATTTACTGCAAAGACTGGGAACCGGAAATCCGCGCGTCCCTGTTCAATAAAGACGGAAATCTGAATTCGGAGATCGTGGATTTCGCCGCCGACCTGAATATCGACATCTGGCCGGACGTGATCCGCTTCTACAACGAACGCCCGAAAGATCACGCGGCGCTGCGCTACCTGATGTTCGCGGAAGCGGGCGGGGACGAAAAGCGGATCGATACCCGCCGCCATCTGTTCCTGGACTGCGCCGAAGCCCATCTGAAACAGTACATGGACAACGAAGACCTGCTGATCAATTTTGCCCATTACCTGAAAGATTACCCGGGGGAAGGGGAACCTTTGCTGCAGGCCTGCCTCACCTCCATTTACGAGCATGCCATCGGCATGGCTGCCCTGTCTGTATCCGCCTGGCCCCGGGACAAGGTTCCCGTAACATTAAAAAAAGCTGTAATCCAGGCAATGAAGCTGAACCACAACCCTTTTATCGACCTGGTGCTGAAGTCGATCATCGACGAACGGATACCCGCGCCTGTGGATTTTGATTTCGGGGATTTGTAAGAGTCGCGTTGACCGGGCAACGCTCAATGACATCACGCAGTCGGATTATAACATCCGGCTGCTTTTATTTTTCTGTTGTTGATGTTGTCAGAGTGCTGACTGAAAGCCCTAATCCCGGTAATTACTGGAAAGTATTAAAGAAACGACTGCGTCAGGAAGGCAACGAGTTGGTTACAAATTGTAACCAACTGAAATTAAAGTCTCCAAAAGACGCAAGTCAGCAAAATCTTAAAGCAGTATTTTAAAAAAACATAAACGCTGCAAAAGAAACGGTATAAGCAAAACGTCGGGAACGGTTGCGTGATTTCATGAGACGAAATTTGCCGTCGTGGCGAGACTGTCTGAGGGGCAAAGCCCCGAGTTTCGAAGCCACAGGCAAATGAGTCCATGAAACAGCAACCGTTCCCGGTTTTGCTTTGCCGTTCCTTTGCAGCGTTTTAATTTTGATCTATAATTTTAATATTTTTCGTTCACTTGCAATTTAAAGCACTTTCTCCAGATACGCGATACAGTTTTTGTACGCCAGCTTTTTGATCGTTTCTTCACTGAACTTTTTGTCCAGGTACTCAAACAGGGGCACAAAATCCTGCACGCCCTGCAGATTATACGGCGGATGGCTGATGCCGTCAAAGTCGCTGCCGAAGCCCAGCTGGTCGTCATTTCCCATAACGTCCATCATATAGGCCAAATGCCGATACACGCTTTCAATGCAGGCGTCGTTATAGTCCTTTTCCAGGAACTGGCCGGCAAAGTTAATGCCCACAAAGCCTCCGGTTTTTACCAGCGCCTTTAACTGGTCGTCCCGCAGATTGCGGGGATGGTTGCACAGGCTGTAGGCGCAGGAATGGGTGGCGATGATAGGTTTTGTGCTGTGCTCCAGCACGTCCCAGAACCCGTAGGTGGAAATGTGGGATACATCCACCGCGATGCCCAGCCGGTTCATCTCCGCCACTACCTGCCGGCCGAACATGGTCAGCCCGCCTTTGCTGCATTCTTCGTTGACGCCGTCGGCAATATCGTTGCGGTTGCTCCACACCAGGGTCATGCAGCGCACGCCCAGCTCGTAATAGACGCGAAGCACTTCCAGACTGCCGTCCAGCGCGCCGCCTTCTTCAATGGCCAGCAGCGTATTGAATTCCCCGTTGGGAAGCTTCTTCAGGTCTTCTTTAGACAGAATGCGGGTAACGTGCAGTCCTTTCTGCTCCAGTTCCCTGAGACCCCGCAGGTAGGCGTCGATAAGCTTCAGCGTATAGGTCGCCCCTGCCCCGGCACGGAAAACATCTGTCGGGATGAACATGGCCATGAACTGGAGGCCGCCGCCATTTTTAATGATCCGTTCCGCGTCCAGCATCAGGTCGTTGGCGTATAAACTTTTATTCTGCTTGTACAGTTCGCTCAGTGTATCGCAATGACAATCTGCAATAAACATAGGTGGTTACCTCATCTTCCTGATATCAGAAAACACTGATTCCCGCGCCTGCGCAGTACTTGCGCAAACGCACGGAATCAGTGTTTTGTTCATTTTTATCCGCGATAGTAATAGAAGAAGGTCATAGCTACATTGACGATCATGGCACCGCACATGGGGATGAAGGTGCGCTTGATCAGATCAAACGGAGAAACGTTACCCATACCGGAAGCTACTACGATAACCGCGGTGATGGGGGAACAGGTACGGGCGATGGAGGCCGCGAAATGCATCGGCAGCAGGAACAGCACCGGCGCAATGCCACTGGCTTTGGCAACTGCCGGGGTCAGGGCCGCGAAAGCGAAGAACGGCGCATTGCCGGAACCCATTACGATAGAGGAAACGGCGATAATGGCAACCATGACCACCATCATCATCATGGGGGAGAAACCTGCGCTCTGGCTGCCTTTGATCAGGGTGTTGATGACACCCATGCTCATTAAGCCCTGGGCAAATACCTGACCGGCTACGATCAGGGTCACCACGTTGGCCATCTGCATGCCCATGCCGTCGAAGAAGGCCTGTACGCCTTCAAATACAGTCTTCAGGTTGCGGGTGCGGATGAATTCCGCGATCATGCCCACGGACAGACCGATCATCATGGCGTTGATGATGTTAACTTTAATCCAGGTAATCCACAGCGGGCTGAAACTTAAGATCAAGGCCAGGGGAACGATAGGCAGCAGGGCGTAAATGGCAGGCGCATTGTCCGCCGGGTCGTCGGACTTGGCATGATCCACATCCATGGGAACCACAACGTGCCCGTCTTTTTTATCCAGAGATTTCTGAGAGAAGAAGAACAGAGTGCCTACCACAAAGAAAGCTACGATAACAATGGGAACCTGATAGTTGGTCCAGTAGATAACGGGATCCAGCCCTGCGGTTTCCGCGGACAGGATGGTGCCGGTGTCGCTGGGACTCCAGTCAAAGCAGAGGGTGGAAGCTACCGCAGCGGTAGCAGCCAGACGGCTTACGCCCAGACCAACCAGAATGGGGAATACCGTAACCATCAGCAGCATGGCCAGGCCGGAAGCGGAGTTGATGCAGAGGCCGATGCACAGGCCCAGCACCCAGCTCAGGGATAATACCAGATAAGGCGATTTCAGTTTTAACAAGGGTTTGATGGTCATGCGGACCAGGGCCCGGGAGGCGCCGATCCGGTCCATGTACCTGGCAAACGCGCCGACGCACATGATGTTCAGGCCCAGTTTCGCCGCACGGGAAGACAGGGTCTGGCTCATGAACTGGAAGGTATCAAAGAGGATGGAACCGGTGCTGGCTTTGGGAGCCAGGATCTGTCCGTAACCCAGGATGACGGCAGTGTACATAAGAATGAAGCCACCGACTACCAAAACCGGCTGGGGTTTGTACTTTTTGTAAATCAGGTACGCAACCCAGAATGTAATAAGAAATGAAATAACTAACGCCATAAAACAAATACCT
>JAEEGH010006786.1_pt1 | contig 27853 bp, 22 predicted proteins | sample 9134181 | NCBI WGS metagenome assembly JAEEGH01 (sample SAMN16246544, study PRJNA631951) | gut metagenome | biome: gut microbiome; feature: rumen; material: DP-attached | host: Bos | place: Iran: Karaj | collected 2018-10 | reverse complement strand
AAGGTTTTGTGTGATGTGTTCTTTGACTATTTTTAACTTGTCTTCGATTGAATAACGCATAAAAAAAATGAATCTCCTTCTTCTATTGTACTAATTTTTGTTGGTACAAAAAAGTGGGGAAGATTCAATTTTTTTGGCGGAGAGTGCGAGATTTGAACTCGCGCTACGGTTTCCCGTACTACACCCTTAGCAGGGGCGCCCCTTCGGCCTCTTGGGTAACTCTCCAAACCGAAGTTATGTGCTCATTTATATTAACACAATAAAAAGTTAATGTAAATGATATATTTTTTGGTGACTCTGTCGGGATTCGAACCCGAGTAGCAGCCGTGAGAGGGCTGAGTCTTAACCGCTTGACCACAGAGCCATAAAAAGCATTACTATATTACCATAGATACAAATGCTTGTCTAATTATTTAATTAAATTTCACCTTTTAATAATTTGTTAGCAAAATCAAGGAATAATTGGTTTGCATTTACTGCATCCTTTCCTTTCCAAGTGCTTTGGAATGTATGGTTAGACATGAACTTTGTTGAATAATAAACTTCATTATAAACACCAAGTTCATTTAATTTAGCAACTAGATCTTCACCTTGTCCACCACAGAAGAAATCCTTCTCTGCATAAACGATGCAAGATTTAGGGAAGTTCTTTGTAATATTTGGGAGTGGAGATATTACATCAAAGTATTCATTGTTCTTTATATCTTCAATCTTAGATCCAGTGAAGTGTTCACAAACGCCACCAGATAGGTTAAATAGAACCTTTGCAGATAAAGCACGATTAATATCATAGATACCACAATTTAGCAATAAACCATGAATTGTTGTCTTAGATTTTAAACCTAACTTTTCTTGCATTAATTTACTATCTTGAAGCGCAGCAAGTTCAGCTACATAATATCCACCAGAAGAATCTCCTGTTGCTATTACTCTAGATAAATCTAGATTGTATTTTTCAGCATTATCGCTTACCCAATCTAAAGCTTTAACAAGATGCTTTAGAGGAGCTGGGAATATATACTTTGGTCCAAGTCCATAATTAACATTTACAACGAATGCATTTGTTTCTTTAGCAAACCAAGAAGATAAATGTCTTCTATATTTTTTATCTCCAGCAACAAAACCGCCACCATGAACAATAAAGATTACAGGGCGTTTTTCTTTAGGTGAATTGATATTAGAATAAACATTTAATGTACAAGCATCTGGACAAGTTTCATCATAGATAATATCTTTTTCTACGATAGTTTCTTTTTTGAATTTTCTCATCATTGATGGCCTATTTTGGAAATAGTTGTACATATAGTCGATTGCTTTAAAAACAACAATATCTAAAATCATAATTTCACCTCGAATTATTCTAATTTTAAAATAATATTAGCCAAGATGCAATACTATAATACGCGCGCCTTGATTTAATAATATTTTATATGTTATATTTTTAATTGGAAGTAAGGAGAGGACATGTTTAAGGGCATTTTAAATAAATTCAAAGAATCAGCTATTTCAGTTGCGCCAGTTGCCATTATTGTGTTCATTTTAGCTTTAACTCCAATTACAGATTTTTCAGCTACAGAAATTATAACTTTTGCTATTTGTGCAGTTTTTATGATTGTTGGTATCACGCTATTTAACATGGGCGCAGATATGGCTATGACACCAATGGGAGAGCAAATAGGTTCTGGTCTTACTAAATCAAGAAAGATATCTCTACTTACTGGTATTGCATTTATCATGGGTATCTTAATTACAATTGCTGAGCCAGATTTATCTGTACTTGCAAATCAAGTTAGCGCAATTATAAATGAAACAGTTTTAATTGTTCTAGTTGGTCTTAGCGTTGGTCTATTCTTACTTATCGCTGTTATTAAAGTTGTATTCAAGAAAGATTTAGCAAATATGCTATTCTTCTCATATCTATTAACATTTGCATTGGCTGCAATCTTAATCGAAAGAGGAAAGGGAGATATGTTAGCTCTTGCTTTTGATTCAGGTGGTGTAACAACAGGTCCAATTACAGTTCCATTTATCATGGCTCTTGGCGTTGGTATTGCTACAATCATTGGTGGTAAACATGCAAATGAAAACAGCTTTGGTCTTATCGCTTTATGCTCAGTTGGGCCTATGATTGCTGTTATGTTTTTATCTTTAGGATCAAATGGAACACTTACTTATGTGCTACCAGATTATTCATTGAATTTAGCAAACATTGGACACGTTTTGTTGAAGACGTTTTTAGATGTTTTAAAAGCGCTAGGTTTAATTGTTGTATTTTTCTTTATCTTACAATACACAGTTTTGAAGCTACCAAAAACTAAATTGACGCAAATTGGTGTAGGTATTGGATTCACATTTGTGGGATTAATTATTTTCTTGATGGCAGTTGAAATTGGCTTTATGCCTATAGGTTTCAAGCTAGGTCAAGAGTTAGCAAAATTAGATAGTTATATAATTGTTATTTCAGGTTTTGTATTAGGAGCCGTAGTAGTCCTAGCCGAACCTGCAGTACACATTTTGAATAAACAAGTTGAAGGCATAACAGAAGGCACAGTTACAAGAAAGCAAATGCTTATTGCTCTTAGCGCCGGTGTTGGTATTTCAATTGGACTTTCAATGATTAGAATTATATTCAATTTCTCAATTCTATATTATCTAGTCCCTGGATATATCATCTCTCTTGTTTTGTCTTTCTTTATACCAAAGATCTATACAGCAATCGCTTTCGATTCCGGTGGCGTTGCGTCTGGTCCTTTGACATCAAGCTTTATTCTTCCTTTAGCAATAGGTGTATGTTCAACTCTTGAGGGAGAGCAAAGTGTATTATCTTTAGGATTTGGTATTGTAGCTATGGTTGCTATGGCACCACTTATCACTATCCAAATTCTAGGTTTTAGAGCTATAGCTGCAAGAACAATTAGAGCTAAGCTAACAATGAAGAGAATCTTAGAAGCCGACGATGAGCAAATCATTGATTTCATATAGGGGAATATATGGCAGAGAAAAAAGAAACAAAAAAGCAAGCAACTAAAAAAGCTGAACCAAAGAAAACTTCGCAAAGAAGCAAAGTTGAAACCAATAAATTAGAATTATTGGTAACTATTGTTAATAGATCTAAAGCGGAGTTCTATATGGACGTTATTCAATCATATGAAGCAAATATGCAAATTGCTTGCCAAGCACAAGGAACTGCCACTCCAGATATGAGAAAGTTACTAGGCTTAGTTGATGTAGATAGAACTGTTATCTTTAGCGTTATAAAAGAATCTAGAGTTAACGATATTATGTATCAATTAAATAAGAGATTTAGAACAGTTAAAAATGGGGGAGGAATTGCTTATACAATTCCAATGTCTAGTATTATTGGCGTAGCATGGTATACATTCTTGTCAAACAACAAGGATGCTATAAAGCAATAAGGAGTAAGTATGAAGAAAATTGATTATGAATTAATTTGTTGTATCGTAAATGAAGGAATGGCAGATAATGCAATGGATGTTGCTAAAGCTGCTGGCGCAACAGGTGGTACAGTTCTAAGAGCAAGAGGAACTGCAAATAAGGACGCAGAAGCTTTCTTCAAGATTACTATTGAACCACAAAAAGAATTAATTATGATTCTAGCTCCTATTGCCAAGAAAGAAGATATTATGCATGCCCTTTATGAAAAGGCAGGTTTAAATACTCCAGGTCAAGGTATTACGTTTGCTTTACCAGTAGATAATGTTGCTGGTTTAAATAAGGTTAACCCAATTATTACTGAGAACAAAGAAGAACAAAAAAAGGATTAATATAAGCTCTCTTAGTTAAATGGATATAACAAGCCCCTCCTAAGGGCTAGTTGTGGGTTCGATTCCCGCAGGGAGTGCCAGTACTTTTATGATAGAAAACAAAGTTTTTGATAAACATAAATGCTTGTTTAATTCTCTCCAAAATTATGGGTTTGTTTTTGATGGCTCAAATTATATATTTGAAAAACTATTTTTAAATGATGAATTCAAAGCAATTATATCAATATCTAAATTAGGAGATGTTAAAGGCAAAGTAATAGAAGTTGCCTTAAATGATGAATACACTAATTTGAGACTAGAGACTCTAAATGGTGCGTTTGTAAATGAAGTTAGAGAAGAATATGCTAACATTCTTTTAGATATTTGCAAGCACTGTTTTACAACACAACCTTTTATCTATGAGCAAAGCAATAGAATCGCAAAAGAGATTGAAAAGGCATATGGAGATTTGCCAGAGTTTTTATGGGAAGATGATGATAGTGGAGTCTTTAGAAATAAAAAGGCAAATAAATGGTATGGCATCATTATGCATATCAATAAGAAAAAGCTTTGTAGTGAAGATAAAGACATTGAAGCTATGAATATAAAATTAAATCCAAAAGAGATTGATGAACTTGTAAATAATGATGGTTTTTATAGGGCCTATCATATGAATAAAAAATATTGGATTACTATTTCATTAGACGAAACTTTAGAGGACAAAATCATTTTAAATTTAATAGATAAATCATATAAATTGGTCGATTAAATATTTTATAATTTTGCGCATTGCATATACATATAATATATGTTAATATTTTAACTAGAAAATAAATTAAATAGTTGAAGGTTTTTATGGACAACAAAATTATTGCATTTGCAGGGAAAGGTGGAGTAGGGAAAACTAGCTTATCAGCACTAACTGTAAAATTATTAGTTGAAAAATTCAAAGACAAAAAGATATTAGCAATTGATGCAGATCCAGCTGTTGGTTTATCTACAGCTTTAGGTGTTAATGTTACTCATACAGTTAACGATGTAAGATTGCAATTTATCGATGAACTTAAAAAGCCAGACCGTCCATCAACAATCGAAATTCTAAATGAAGCTCATTATGAATTATCTGACATTATGATTGATTGCGGCGACTTTGCGTTCTTAGCAATTGGACGACCAGAAAGTGCTGGTTGTTATTGCTCAATCAATAGCTTCTTAAAAGACATCATTTCAGAGCTAGTAAGTAACTTTGATTATGTCGTTATTGATGGTGAAGCTGGTATTGAACAAGTTAATCGTAGAGTAATGGAAAAGGTTACAGATTTAATCCTAATTTCAGATGGTTCAATGAAGGGATTAAATGTTGCAAGATCAATTGATCAAGTAGCAAAAAACCTAAACATGTGCAACAAATCTGCTTGCATCATCAATAGAGTATCTAATCCAGACGTCATCGAAAAGATTAAAGCTGATGGCTTAAATATCGTTGGATACATCTATGAAGATCAATCAATTGAAATGACAGATGTTGAAGGAAAGAGTTTGCTATCTTTAGACAATAAAGCAACGGCAATAGAACAATTAGAAAAAGCGCTAAAAGTAGCGGAGGTAATTTAATATGCGTGATTTAAAGCATATCCATTTTTACGAAGATCTATTAGAACAAGCTAATAATGATTTAGTAAAAAAGGCAAGAGATGAAGGCAAGACTTGCGTTGCATATACTTGCTATTACATCCCAGAAGCACTATTGAATCTAAACAATTCATTTAGTGTAAGATTACGTGCTCCACATACAGGCTCACTAGATATTAGCCAATATTATATGACTTCATTTATTTGTGGCTATTCAAGAGCTTTGCTTGAAAGAGCATTTGAAGGTGGATTTAATTTCGTAGATTGTTATTTCTCTTCAGATACTTGCCAACAAATGGTAAGAGTTGTAGAGAATATTCACGAACTAAATCTTATCGATAATCCAAAGTTCTACTATAACATCATAGACGCTCCTATGAAGTTAACAGAACACGGAAACAAGTTCTATACAAATCAAGTTAAAACAAGATTCTTAGAACCATTAAGAGACAAGTTCGGATGTGATATTTCAGATGAAGCTTTACGTAAAGCTGTTGAGATGCACAATAGAATGTGCGCAATCTTTGAAGAGATTTCAGAATTAAGAAAAGCAGAAAATCCTGTTATCACTCCAAGAGAATTCCATATCTTATGTTTGGTAAGTTATGCTTGCCCAACATATTTAATCTTGCCATATCTTGAAGAAACACTTGAAGATCTAAGACATAGACAAAAAGATGAAAAGAACCATTGGAGAGCAAGAGTCGTAGTTGTTGGTTCAGAAATTGATGATTACACATTCTCTGAAATTATGGAAGCTTGTCATTGCTATGTTGTAGCAGATAGATATTGCTATGGCTCAATTCCTGGTAGACAACAAATTAAATTGAATGATAATGAACCTGTTTTAGATCAAGTATGTAGAGCTTATCTTGAAACAAACCAATGCCCAAGATTTATGGCACAAGAAAAGGTTCAAGGAAGAAGAGATTTAATTAAGAAGTTAGTAGAAGATTATAAGGCTGATGGCGTAATCTACGAACAAGCTAAATTCTGCGACTTCTGGGGATATGAAAGAATGCTTGCTGGAAGAGTTATGGCAGAAGAATATAACATTCCAACAACACAAATTGATAGAGAATATGTTGTGTCTGGTTCAGGACAACTTATGACAAGAATACAAGCTTTCGTCGAGAGCCTTGAAATTAAGAAGATTCAAGCAAAGAGAGGAAACGATGAAAAAGAAAGGAATAGCTGATAACTATCAGCCAAAAACAGGATTATATAAGCATCGTGAATGGCGTGGCTTTAAAGATACCATGTACGATTTTGGCCAATGGCTAAAATTATGGGGAATACTACTTGCGTGGGTATTAAAGCATCCTATTCAAAACATTAAAGCGTTATTCAGATATCGTTGGATGTACACATATTTAACAGTTCCAGCATTTTTCGATAGAATCATGAGCCAAATGAGAGGCGCAGGTCTTCGTGGTGCAAGAAACAATATGAATACTCTAGCTAAGATTGTAACAGAGCATTTAACTGTTCTATTCTCAGCAGATGAACATTTGCATCCAAATAGTAAGAAAGCAAAAGAAAAATCAGATCATATTATTTTGATTGATGAATTACTACCTGGCATCTTAGGTGCAGGCTTTAAAGGATACAACACAATCTTGTATCAAGTAGCACCAATGTATTTGCCATCTTTAATCAATCAACATTGTCCAGTTCACTATATAAGCCAAACTGAATCATATGGACTTCCAGCAGACGTATGTCCACTTCCTTCATTTGAAGCAGGCGTTGCTATCGAAGATGACTACTGTAAAGTAGGTAAGTGCTTCGTATCTTGTAATATGCCTTGCGATGGTTCAATTATGACTTCAACTGTACAAGATAGACGTCATGGCCTTCCAACTATCCCTCTAAATGTTCCTCTAAGATGGAAGAGAGAAGAAGTTATGGAATATGCCGTTGCTGAATATAAGTCAGTAATTAAGTTCATCGAAGAACAAACAGGCGCTAAGTATGATTATGACGAATTAAGAAAAGCATGTGAAATTTGGAATGGCCAAACAAGAAAGAAGATGGAAAAGTGGGAATTAAACAAGACAGACATCCCACCACATACTGGTTCTACAACATGGCTATATAGAATTTTCGAATATCAATTTGCTTGCGGTAATGAAGTTGCTCTTCAAAACGATATTAAAGTTAATAAGATTTTGGAAAAGCAAGTTGAAAAGGGAATATATCCAAAGAAGGTTAGACATCGTGCAATTATTTGGAATACGCCATGTAATAACTATGCTAACTTCAATGCTTGGCTACTTGATTGCTGGGGAATTGAATCAGTTTGCGAAATGATCGATTTCCAAGGATCGGAAATTATTGATACATCAACTCCAGAAACAATGCTATATGGTATTGCCAAGATGGCTCAAGGTGCAACAATGAGAGCTCATACAAAGGGCGGTTACGAAGTAATCCTTGATGATCTATGGGTTAAGATGGAACAATTCAATGCGGACATGGTAATTATGTTCAATCAAATTTCTTGTAAGGGCGTTGGCGCTATTAGTGGCTTATTTGAAGAAGAAGCTACAAAGCGTAAGGTTAAGTTTGTTTGGGTAAGACAAGACTTAATGGATCCAACTTCAGTTTCAAGAAGAGATATGAGAGACGAAATTAATAAATATATGAAGACAGTTATGAGAGAAGAACCACTAGATGAAAGCTTAGTGGACTTTGATGATAGCGAGTGCTGGTAATAAGGAGATAATAAAATGAAAAAATATTTTGGTGGATGCGATGTAGGTTCTACATATGCAAAGTGTGTAATTTTAGACGAGGAAGGAAAGATTGTTGCTCATACAACAATTCGTTCAAAGATTAATCCAACAGAAACAGCAACTTTATCACTTGAAGGCACAATCGCTCAAGTTGAAGATTTAAAATCAATTCAAGATTTAACATATCTTGTTGGTACAGGTTACGGAAGAAACAAGGTTCCATTTGCTGATGAGAACATTTCAGAAATTTCTTGCCACGCTATGGGTGTACACGTAGCTGATCCAACTATCACAGGTATTATCGATATCGGCGGACAAGACGTTAAGGGTATTAGAATTGATGAAGATGGTACAGTTTTAAACTTTGCCATGAATGATAAGTGTGCAGCTGGTACAGGTAAGTTCTATGAAGCTATGGCAAGAGCATTTGAAATGCCACTTGAAGAATTCTCAAAACTATCTTTAAAGGCTAAAAATGTTATTCCAATTACTGCTCAATGTACAGTATTTGCTGAATCAGAAGTTACATCACTAGTTGGTGAAGGAAAGCCAATGGAAGAAATTGCTGCTGGTCTTCAAGTATCTATCGCAAAGCGTTGCTTTGTTATGGCTAAGAAGGCTGGTACAGATGGTAAGATCACTTTAACTGGTGGATGTGCAAAGAACGATGGTTTAAAGAAAGCAATTGAACAAGTATTAAGAATTAAGATTGCTGAACTTCCAATCGACCCACAATTAATGGGTGCATTAGGCGCAGCAGAATATGCTCGTCAAAAGGGCTTAGCTCAAAAATAAGAGGTGCTAAATGATTACATTGTTTTTAATTTATTGGTTTAATTTAGACATGAAACTTGTGCATGCGCTTCAAAAGCCTTTCATGAAGCACTACGACAAAATTAAGAGAGATAGAAAACTTTAATGGATATTTTCGATTCTTTAATTAAAGATACTCTAAAGGTTTTGGATGATTATCCTATGGTTCCACTTGCAAAAGATGTGGAACCATGGGAGATTTTGGATAAGAACATTTATCTATTTGATAAAAACACTGCCTTTGAATTAGGTGGATATCCAAAAGAGAGTGTTAATATGCTTACTCAATCATCAAACAAATTGATAGATGGTTTTTATGTTGTTGGAGATGAAAATCTTATAAAGACAGAAAAGCATTTATCTTTTGGTAAGATAGTTATTCTAAAGATTAAAGATATCGATGTAGATAATATCTACGATTTTTCTCAAGAAGTATTATTAAAAGATGCAAAGTCTCATTTTAAAGATGTTATGACTCGTGCATCATCAAAGCATTATTATATTAATTACAAAGTATCTAAAGATGCTCAAAAAGCAGGTTTTTCATTTGCTAAAATTGCTAGTGCAATAAAAAAGCAATTTATGCAAATTGATGCTGTTGAAGATGTAAGCGTTATATTTATAGTTGGGGATAGCGATATTTATAAAAAGCTATTACCGCTATGCGAAAAAACAAAAGAAGCTACAATCGCACTAAATCATATGTTTGACGGCGTAGATATGGATTGCCATTCATGTAATATGAATGACATTTGCGATGAAGTGCAAGGTTTAAGAAAGTTACACAAACAATTAAATAAAAAGAATTAGTTTAAATATAATTCGTTTAATTTATCCCAAAGATATTTATATCTATTAAATTTATCTTCATCTGAAAAATGCGAAGATCTTTCTTGTTTTATAACATTTACATAGTCCAAAACTTTGTCGCCAAATTGCTCTGAAGCTAAATCAAATACATGACCATCTACATTGTTAAAACAATGTACTCCGCCACTTTCAAGTGGTATACCATATACTTCTCCGCCAAAGATATCTTGAACTAAAAATGCAGTAATAGAGCATTGACCTAATGTTTTATTATTTACTGACCAATCCTTTCTTAGTCTTGGTGCACAAGAATATTCGCACCAGATATTATCTAACATATCATAAAGGACTTTTGGGTCCTTGATTTTATTGTATTTTGAATCTAATGGATGTACATTATCTGTGTTTTGCCATCCGTAAAACTTATATGCCATATTTCCGACTCCTTTTGTATATACTATACTCCAATATTTACTTTTTTTAAATAATAATATATTATTCAAGTACGAGGGGTAAGAGGGAGGTTTATATGAAAGAGTTAACAAAAGGCCAAAAAGCGTACTTAATTACGCATTGTATTTTAGCAGCAATTGGTTTAGTTTTATTACTATTTTTGTTAGATATAACAAATCTTAGAGTCTTTGGCGTTACACTAAGTATAATTTGTTATTTGTTATTTGCAATAGGTATGGTATTTTTGATCAAAAAGAAATGGTACATAAAAGTATCTCTAATTCTTGTTATGGTCATATTTGTAATGCTTATGTTTATAACAGCAACTCCTTTAACGCAAAAACTTCAAGCTGTAAGTGGAGATAATCTTGAAAAGACTGCCGTTGTTTCAGTTGAAGGCGGTCAAATCCAAGGTGTTAAAACTCAAGATGGTGAAGTTGAAGTTTATGCTGGTATTCCATATGCAAAAGCCCCAGTTGGCGAATTGAGATGGAAAGAACCTCAAGATGTTGAAGCATGGGATGGAGTAAGAGATTGCTCTTATTTTGAAAATAGAGCTATGCAAGCATCAACAAACTTTATGATGAATTCTCTTCAAGATATATATCTTGAGGGTGGTTGGCATATTGATTTAAAATCTACACCAGATCTTCCAATGAGTGAAGATTGCTTATATCTAAATGTGTATAAGCCAACAAATGCTACAGTAAATACTCCAGTTTTAGTTTATTACCATGGTGGTTCTCTAATGTCTGGAACAACAGCAGCAACCGACATTTATGGCGTAGAGTGTGCAAAGCAAGGCGTTGTGTTTGTAACAGTTGCTTATAGACTTGGCGTATTTGGCTATTTAGCCCTTGATGAATTAAAGGCAGAATCTCCAAATTCTACAACAGGTAACTATGGTCTTTTAGACCAAGTTAAAGCTATAAAGTGGGTGCATGATAATATTTCTAAATTTAATGGAGATGTTGATAATGTAACGATCGCTGGAGAATCAGCTGGTTCATCATCTGTTTCTGCACTTTGTTCAACACCTTTAGCTAAAGGCTATTTCAAGAAAGCTATTGGTGAATCTTCATCAACAGTTTTACAAGTTCCCCCACACACATTTAGAACTTATGAAGCTGCCGTTAAGATGGGTAATGATATTAAGGCTGAATTCAATTGCCAAACACTTGAAGAATTAAGAGCGTTGCCAGCAGAAGAGTTAATTAAGACAAAGTATTCAAATTCTGCAATGACAATAGATGGATATGCGCTACCAAAGAGCCCATATGAAATCTATAGAGATGGAGAACAAAACGAAGAGATTTTATTAAATGGTGTAAACGCTCACGAAGCTGATCCATTTATCTTCTTAGAATATCTATTTGGCACACAACCAAATCTTTCTAATTATAAAGAAAGATTGATATCAATCTTTGGTGATGATACAGATGCCTTACTAGCTCTATATCCAGAGATTACTACAAACAAAGAAGCAAATAGAGTGTTCAATGAGATTATCTCTGCATATTGGTTTGTATATCCACACCAATCTTGGTCAACACAAGCATATTCAAATACTGAAACGGTTTATAGATATATTTTCACAAAAGAAAATGGCTACATGGGAACATGGCATTCTGGCGAAATTATTTACGCATATGGAAATGTTAAAAATGAAAGAAAGTCATATAGATACGATGAGAGCGATTTAAAGCTATCTAATATCATGAATTCATATTTCATTAACTTCGTTAAAACAGGAAATCCAAATGGGGAAGGCTTACCAACATGGGAAGAATGGAATCCAAGCGCAAATAAGATTCTAGAATTAGGAAGCAATGTTTCTATGATTGATGACCCATATGTATTCTTGTACGAATTTATGCAAAATTTTGACTCAAAGAAGGCTTCAAACTAAGGCATATACGCGGGTATAATATCATGCGCATAATTTTACTTGCCAAATTAAATCATAGTTGGTAGAATATTTTACGAGTTAAAAATTAACGAAAAATTTTATAAATATATGGAGGACATATTATTATGGCAAATGTAAGAGTTGCAATTAATGGTTTTGGACGTATCGGTCGTTTAGCATTCAGACAAATGTTTGGTGCTGAAGGTTTTGAAATTGTTGCTATCAACGATTTAACAAGCCCAAAAATGTTAGCACACTTATTAAAGTACGATTCAACACAAGGTAACTATGTAAACATGGGACACACAGTTGAATCTTGCGAAGCTGTTCTTAACGAAGATGGAACAGTAAAAGAAGATGGATACATCGTAGTTGATGGAAAGAAGATCACAATCTACGCTAAGGCTAAGGCTGCTGAACTTCCATGGAAGGCTCTAGATGTAGACGTTGTTTTAGAATGTACAGGTTTCTATACATCTAAGGCTAAGGCACAAGCTCATATCGATGCTGGTGCTAAGAAAGTTGTTATTTCAGCTCCAGCTGGTAACGATCTTCCTACAATCGTTTACAACGTTAACCACACAACATTAACAAAGGATGACAACATCATTTCTGCTGCTTCTTGTACAACAAACTGCTTAGCTCCAATGGCTAAGGCTTTAAATGATCTAGCTCCAATCGAAGCTGGTATCATGACAACAGTTCATGCTTATACAGGAGACCAAATGATCCTAGATGGCCCACAAAGAAAGGGTGATTTAAGAAGATCAAGAGCTGGTGCTATCAACATCGTTCCAAACTCAACAGGTGCTGCTAAGGCTATCGGTTTAGTTATCCCAGAATTAAATGGTAAGCTAATCGGTTCTGCACAAAGAGTTCCAACTCCTACAGGTTCTACAACAATCTTAGTTGCTGTTGTAAACAAGGCTGTAACAAAGGATGATATCAACGCTGCTATGAAGGCTGCTGCTACAGAATCATTCGGATATACAGAAGAACAATTAGTTTCTTCAGACGTTATCGGTATGAGATTCGGTTCATTATTTGATGCTACTCAAACAATGGTTATCCCAATGGGTGACAAGACTCAAGTTCAAGTTGTTTCTTGGTATGATAATGAAAATTCTTATACATCACAAATGGTTAGAACAATTAAGTATTTCGCTAAGTTATTAAACAAATAAGAAATAGTTAATTATAACTAAAGCTAAGAAAGCTAGGCTGGTAAGACGTAAAGTTTTATCAGCCTAATTATTTTAGGTGTTTGACATTTATATATTATTTATATAAAATCGATATATATTTTTAGGAGAAGCAATGTCAGAAGCAAGATTGCAAAAAATTAAAGCCAAATTAAAATACTTAGGCAAAAATATTACAGAAATAATTTTGCCAGTAGTAGGTTTATGCGGTTTATCTGGAATCGTAGTTGGGCTATTTGTTGGCTTCTTCAATTTTGGTGTTAGAAAATTAGTTGAATATTCTAAAACTATATATGGATTAGTAGGAGAGCACTTAGCATTTTTACCATTACTGTTATTAGTATTAGGTATTTTAGCAATTGCAATGGCATATCTTCATAAATGGGCTCCAGAGACAAGAGGAAGCGGTATCCCACAAACAGAAGGTATGATGAGAGGTATGGTTGGCTTTAAACCATTAAAAATGGTTGTTGGGTCGTTAGTGGGTTCAGCAATAAGTTTCTTTGCTGGATTGCCAGTTGGTGCAGAAGGTCCATCTGTAACTCTTGGTGCTTCATCTTCTCAAGCAATTTCAAATATATTTAAATCTAAACTTGCATGGCAAAGATATGTAATATCCGCTGGCGCAGGGGCGGGTTTTGCTGTTGCCTTTGCCGCGCCTTTATCTGGCCTTGTTTTCGTGCTAGAAGAAGGGCATAGAAGATTCTCTCCAGTTTTGCTATTATCTACGGTTGTTTCTATCATTTTCGGCTTTATAACATATAGAGTAATGGGAAATGTAACTGGTCTTTGGAATGCAGATTCTTCATACTTTGATTTTGGATCATTTGAAGCAGTAACTTACAAAGAGATATTAGTATTAATATCTGTTGGTATTAGTTGCGGTATTGCAGCTATCATATTTAACTATCTTCTTATCCACTCTCAAAGGGGTGCAGATAAACAAGAAAAGACATTCCCATATTGGTTACGATTATTAGTAGTATTTATAATCGTAGGATTGACTGGTGTATTTTTTAGCCAAGTTAATTATTCTGGCCATGATTTAATCTTAACAATTACACAAAGAAGCCTATCTACTTGGATGATTTTGTTGATACTTGTTGTTAAATTCTGTTTGATACTTCTTTGCTATAATTCAGGAGCAACTGGTGGTCTATTTATTCCTATGTTATCTATAGGTGCTTTGATTGGTGGAATTGTTGGAGATATAGGTATTGCCATTGGCGTTTTAGACCCAAAATACTATATTTCTATAGTATGTATTGGTATGACAACATTCTTTGGGGCATCAGTTAGAGCTCCATTGACAGCCATTGTTTTAATTGTAGAGTTATCTAACTACGATGCTAGATTCTTACCTCCAATGATTGCAATTATTACAGCATTCTTAATTGCTGAGGTGTTTGGCTCAAAACCACTTTATGATTCTATGTTAGAAAGATTAAAGAAAATATTTGCTAAATACAACAAAATTGAAATGGAAGATATTGATGTAGTTGTTGTAGAAGGAGCTTTCATTTCTGGTAAAAAGATTTCGGATATTTTATGGCCAATTGACTCTCTTGTTGTAAGTATTCAAAGAGGGGAAGAAAAGATAGTTCCAGATGGTGAAACTATTGTTGTAGTTGGCGATGTTTTAACTATTCAAGTTGAAACTGGTAATAAAGAAAGAACAACAAGATATTTAAATAATCTAATTACAGGTTAATCATTTTTCTCATTTAATATTAGCATTTCATACGATTTTAAGACGTTATCTTTTTTAGCAAATAGTGCTAAAATTTAATATCAAATATGTCTGTGCAAATTCTATTTGCATATTGAGGTTCGTGAGTAACAAGAAGTATAGCGCCCTTATAGTCTTGTAGAGCATCAAATAAAGCGTCTTTAGCATTTACGTCTAGATGGTTGGTAGGCTCGTCTAGAATAAGTAGATTTGAAGATTTTTGCATAATAGCACAAAGCTTAATCTTTACTTGTTCACCACCAGATAGATTACATACAGGTTTTGTTGCAAGTTCGCCACGAAGTCCAACCTTTGCTAATTCATTTCTAATTTCTTTAGCATTCATTCTTGGGAACATTTCATTCATAAATGTTGTTGCGGAAATATTACTTGTTCTAAATTCCAAATCTTGTTCAACATAATTTATCTTCGTTTGAAGATGGAAATCAAAAGTTCCTGAGATTGCAGGAAGCTTGTGCATTAGTGTCTTTAAAAGAGTAGTTTTCCCAAGACCATTTGTACCTCTAACCCACATCTTTGTATCTGAAGTCATAGAAAGATTAATAGGAGGTAGAATAGGTCTTCCATCGTATCCAATTTCAAGATTCTTAACTTCAAGTAAATGCCTTGTTAGAATTTGAACATAAGGGAATTCGAATGTAGGCTTAATAGTCGATACTGGCTTTTGCATAACATCAATCTTGTCTAACATTTTTTGTCTTGAGTTAGCCATGCCTGCAGTTGCAGCTCTTGCTTTATTCTTTGCAATATATTCTTCCATACGCTTGATTTCGCGTTGTTGACGTTCGTAATTGTCTTGGTATTGTTGAGCCTTTTGTTCGTGTTGAACAAGGTATTCATTATATGAACACCAATATTTTGTTATTTGAGCATTCTCAATATTAATGATTATTTTGCAAGTATCATTTAAGAATTGAGTATCGTGAGATACTAATATAAAAGTACCTTTAAATGCGTTTAGGAATTTATTTAACCAATCTATTTGTTCTAAATCCAAAAAGTTAGTAGGTTCATCGAGTAGCATTACATCTAAATCTTGTAATAGAAGTTTTGCTAGCATCAATTTAGCTCTTTGTCCGCCAGATAGGGTAGCAATTATAGAATCATAACCATAATTGTTAATGCCAAGACCTGTTGCTACTTTTTTGATTTCAGATTCTAAATCATAGAAGTTTGCATGTTCTAATCTTTCTTGAAGCTTTGCCGTCTTTTCGATTAGGGCATTTAATTGATTTTCATCAGCAGAGCCCATTTCTTCATACATTGCATTTAATTGAGCTTCTAAATCGTATAAGTGTTGGAATGAAGTTTTTAGGTATTCCATTACGCTTTGAGATCTATCGATATTTGCGTGTTGATCTAAATAACCCCATCTAATCCCATTTAACCATTTAACTTCGCCGCCATCTTGAGACAAATTGCCAGCAATGATGTTCATAAAAGTAGATTTGCCGGCGCCATTTAATCCTACAACGCCAATGTGTTCGCCATTGTTTACTGTAAGATTTGCGTTGTCAAACAACTGCTTTTCATCAAATATATGCGATAGATTTGTAATAGTTAAAACGCTCATGGCTCTATAATACCCAAATTTAATTCGTTTCGTAAAGAAAAAACACTCTTTTATTCGTTTAAATTAAATAATATAATAAAAGAGATGAGGTGGGTATGGACAAAACATTAATTATTAATCCAAAAACAAAATGGTACAAAGACGCAGTAGTTTATCAAATCTATCCAAGAAGCTTTTGTGATACAAACGGCGATGGTATAGGTGATTTAAGAGGTATTATCTCAAAACTTGATTACATCAAGAGTTTAGGAGTTAATGCTATTTGGTTATCTCCAATTTATAAATCTCCAAACGATGATAATGGTTATGATATTTCAGATTATAGAGATATCATGGATGAGTTTGGCACGCTTGATGATTTCAAAGAAATGCTAAAAGGAATGCATGATAGAGGCATTAAGCTTATTATGGACCTTGTTGTTAATCATACATCTGATGAGCACAAATGGTTTTTAGAGAGTAAAAAATCTAAAGATAATCCATATAGAGATTACTATATTTGGAGAGACGGTAAGGGCAAGAACCCACCAAACAATTGGGCTAGTAATTTTGTAGGCCCAGCATGGGAGTATGATAAAACAACAGATCAATACTATCTACACCTATTTTCTAAAAAACAACCAGATTTAAATTGGGAGAATCCAAAGGTTAGACAAGAGGTTGCAGATATCTGTAATTATTGGTTTGATTTAGGCGTTGATGGATTTAGATGTGATGTAATCACATACATCTCAAAAGTCGATGGGCTTCCAGATGGTAATTTCTTTAAAGATTTTCCATTAAAAGGACAACATCAATATGTAATGGGACCAAGATACCATGAATATATGCATGAGCTAAATCAAAGAGCATTTGGAAGATACGATTCAATGACTGTTGGTGAAGCTGCAGGTATAACATTTAAAGATGCATTTAAGAGTATAGATGAATCTGTTGAAGAGTTAGATTCAGTATTTACATTCGAACACGTTAATGCAGATATGTATATGCAAGTGTTCCCACACAAATTAAATCTACCAAAATGGAAAAAGATTTTAAGTAATTGGCAAACACTTCCTTTAACATCTCAACCAACATTATTCTTGGAAAACCATGACCAACCACGTTCATGGCCAAGATTTGTTATGTATGAGGAAGGGAATAGAGACCTTGCTTGTAAGATGTTACTTGTTGCTATGCAAATGATGAGAGGAACCGCTTATGTTTATCAAGGCCAAGAAATTGGTATGACAAATATTAAATTAAAAGATGAAGAGTATATAGATATCATGGCAACTCGTATATTTGGAACGATTAAAAAGTCAGCTCCATTCTTAATGCCAATCGCTAGAAACGCTATGGCAAAAAGAGCAAGAGATCACGCAAGAACTCCAATGCAATGGGATGATAGTGAATTAACAGGATTCACAACAGGCAAGCCTTGGATGTTAATAAATCCAAACCATGTCGATATAAATGTAAAAAAACAAGATAAAGATGAAGATAGTATTTTGAACTTCTATAGAAAATTTATCCGCTTTAGAATGGGCAAAGATATTATCATCTCAGGAACATATGTTCCGTATTATGAAAAGAGCAAATCATTGTTTGTATATGCAAGAGTATTAGGCAAGAAGGCATATTTCACAATCTGTAATTTCAAGAATAAGGAAATAGATTTCAAAATACCAAGCGACTTGAAATTCAAGGCTTCATCTGTTGCTATAACAAACTACAAAGAGCCAATATCTCAAACTTTGGTAGATAGAAAGATTGCTCCATTTGAAGCTGTAGTTTATGAATTAGAACTTGAATAATGGAAGATAAAATTAAAGCATTTCAAGACCTTATAGATAAATCTAAAAGAATCGTCTTTTTCGGCGGAGCTGGCGTTTCTACGGAGTCTGGAATCCCAGATTTTAGAAGCCAAGATGGTTTATATAATCAAAAATATAAATTTCCTCCAGAGACAATCATTTCTCATACGTTCTTTGTTTATCGTTGTGAAGAATTCTATGAATTCTATAAGGATAAAATGCTTTATTTAGATGCCACTCCAAACGTCACTCATAAGTATTTAGCAGAGCTTGAAAAGAAGGGCAAAATGCTTGGCGTAGTAACTCAAAATATTGATGGACTTCATCAAATGGCAGGCTCAAAAAAGGTCTATGAATTACATGGAAGTGTGCTTAGAAATTATTGTACAAAATGTCATAAATTTTATGATGTGAATTTTATAAAAAATTCAAAAGGCGTCCCAATGTGTCCTTGCGGTGGTGTTGTAAAGCCTGACGTCGTTCTATATGAAGAGGGCTTAGATAATGATACAATTGAAGGAGCTGTAAGGGCAATTGAAGAGGCTGATTTATTAATTATTGGAGGGACAAGTTTAGTTGTTCAACCAGCTGCAAGTTTAATCAATTATTACACTGGAAAAGATATTGTTTTAATCAACAAATCGATAACGCCTGCAGATAGCAGAGCAACCCTTGTTTTCCATGAATCTTTAGGGGATGTATTCTCTAAACTTCATTAATTATGCACTTTTCGTATATATTTATATATAAAATAGAGATTGCGTATTGAAAACGCGCGATATAGTTGTTATAATTTTGGTATTAAGTGGAAAAGGAGTTATTGCACGATGATTGATACTAAACAACCAGTTTATTTATTTCATGAAGGCACAAATCACGAAGCGTACAAATTATTAAGTCCTAGCCAAGTAGTTGAAGGGGGAAAGAAAGGTTGGGTGTTCAGAGTATGGGCACCACATGCTAAGAGCGTTAGCGTTGTTGGCGATTTTAACTATTGGGATAGATCTTCAAATCCTATGTCAAAAATCAGTGACGGTATTTGGGAAGTTTTTGTAGAAGGTCCAAAAATTTATGATAACTACAAATATAGCATCGAAGCAAAAGATGGCAGAATCATTATGAAGTCTGACCCATATGCGCTTCATACTGAAACAGCTCCTCAAAATGCATCTAAACTTTATGCTTCCACATATAAGTGGACAGATGCTAAATGGATGAAGGCAAGAGAAACTCAAAACCCATATGAATCTCCAATGAATATTTACGAACTTCACTTAGGAAGCTGGAGAAGACACCAAGATGGAAACGTTATGAACTACAAAGATATTGCAAATGATCTTGCAGCATACGTAAAAGAGATGGGTTATACACACGTTGAGATTTTGCCTATTACAGAATATCCATTTGATGGTTCTTGGGGATATCAAGTTACTGGTATGTTTGCTCCTACATCAAGATACGGAACTCCTGACGATTTCAAATATTTCATCGATACACTTCACAAAAATGGTATTGGTGTATTTTTAGATTGGGTTATTGCCCACTTCCCAAAAGACGAATATGGTCTATATGAATTCGATGGCGAAAAGACATACGAATATGAAGAAGATTGGAAGTGTGAACATAAAGAATGGGGAACAAGAATTTTTGACTACGGTAAGAACGAAGTTAAATCATTCCTTATTTCATCAGCAATGTTCTGGACAAAGGAATATCACATCGATGGTATTAGAGTAGATGCTGTAGCTTCTATGCTATATCTAGATTACGGTAGAAAAGATGGCGAATGGAGACCAAATTGCTTTGGTGGAAATTACAATCTTGAAGCTATCGATTTCTTAAAGTCTTTAAACTCTACAGTTTTAACAGAGAATAAAGGCGTTTTAATGATTGCAGAAGAATCAACTGCATTCCCAATGATTACAAAGCCAGCTTACGATGGTGGACTTGGATTCAACTTCAAGTGGAATATGGGCTGGATGAATGATATGTTAAGATATGTTTCTGCAGATCCATTCTTTAGAAAAGATATGCATAACAACGTAACATTCGCAATTACATATGCATATAGCGAAAACTATATCTTACCAATTTCTCACGATGAAGTAGTTCATGGCAAAGCATCACTTCTAAATAAGATGCCAGGAGAATATCAACAGAAGTTTGACGGAGATAAGGCATTCTTAGGATTTATGATGGGCCACCCAGGAAAGAAGTTATTATTCATGGGATGTGAATTTGGTCAATTCATCGAATGGGATTTCAAGAAGCAATTAGATTGGTTCCTATTAGATTATGATAGCCATAGAAACCTAAATACATTCGTTAAGGATTTGAATAAATATTATTTAACTCATAGCGAAATGTATCAACAAGACACAACATATGATGGATTCAAATGGATTTGTGCAGATGACAACACACAAAACATTGTTTCATTCAAGAGATATAACAAAGAAGGAGATTACACAATTGTTGTAGTTAACTTCTCACCAGTTGCAAGAGGCAACTATTCTATTGGTGTACCAGAAGATACAACATACCAAGTAGTGCTAAATTCAGATGCTGAAAAGTATGGCGGAGCAGGAAATACTCCATCTTCTTATGTGGCTCATGCAGGAGAAATGCATGGTGAAAAATTCGCTATTGATTTGGAAATCCCAGCAAACAGCGTATTGTACATTAAGCCAAGTACAGCAAAGAAATCTAAAAAAGTAAAAAAATAACGGGACATATATTAAGGAGGAGACATTTAAATGTTATCTTTGAAGAAAGAAACAGTCGCAATGCTTTTAGCAGGCGGTCAAGGAACTAGACTTTATTCTCTAACAAGAGATGTAGCAAAGCCAGCTGTATCATTCGGTGGTAAGTATAGAATTATCGACTTCCCACTATCAAACTGTGTCAATTCAAATATTGATACAATCGGTGTTTTAACACAATATAAGCCATTTGACTTAAACCAATATATCGGAAATGGTCAACCATGGGACTTAGACAGATTAAGCGGTGGTGTTTTCGTATTACCACCATATTCAAGAGGGGGCGAGGCAGGAGACTGGTACAAAGGTACAGCTAATGCCATTTATCAAAACATTGAATTCGTAGATAAGTTCTCTCCAGAATATGTTTTAGTTTTATCAGGTGACCACATTTATAAGATGGACTATGATAAGATGCTAGATTATCACAAGGAAAAGGGAGCAGATTGTACAATCGCTGTAATCAATGTTCCACTTTCTGAAGCTTCAAGATTCGGTATTATGAATACAAATCCAGACAATTCGGTTTATGAATTTGAAGAAAAGCCAAAGCAACCAAAGAGCACAAATGCTTCTATGGGTATCTACATCTTCAACTGGCAAAAACTAAGAAAATATTTAATCGAAGATGAAAATGATCCAAACTCTTCAAACGACTTCGGTAAGAACATTATTCCAAATATGTTAAAGGATGGACAAAAGTTATTTGCTTACAACTTTGATGGATATTGGAAGGATGTTGGTACTATCGCAAGTTTATGGGAAGCAAACATGGATATTATCAATGAAAATTCAGGCATTAATCTTGCAGATAATTCTTGGAAGATTTATGCAAGAAATACAGCAGAGCACCCTCACGTAACAGGACAAAATGCAAAGATTATGAATTCACTTGTTACAGAAGGTTGTGAAATCGATGGAACAGTTATCAACAGTGTTATTTCATCTGGTGTTACAATCGCTGAAGGCGCAATTGTTGAAAATAGTGTAATCATGCCAAACGCTCAAATCGAAGCAGGTGCAGAAATCAAGTATGCAATCGTAGGCCAAGGCGCAGTTGTTGGTAAGTGTGCTAAAGTTGGCGAATCACAAAATGGAGATCAATGGCAAATCGCTGTTGTTGGACCATACGGAAAGGTTGCAGATAAGGCCGTAGTTAAGATTGGCGAAATGGTAGATTAAGGAGGTGCTCAACTATGAATAATATTATCAGTGTTATTTTCGCAAGTGACCAAGAAACAAAACTAGACAACTTAGCATTACATAGAACTGCAGCATCTTTACCATTTGCAGGCAGATATAGATGTATCGACTTTACATTGTCTAACTTAGTAAACAGCCAAATCACATCAATTGGTATCATTACAAGATCAAATTATTCTTCTTTAATGGACCATATCAGAATGGGTCGTGATTGGGACTTAAACAGAAAGAACGGTGGTATTACAGTATTCCCACCATATGCTTCAAATACATCAAGAAATGTATTCAAGGGCAAGATCGAAGCTTTATATGGAATTTTGGAATTCTTCACTAAAGCTCCAGAAGATTATGTTATCGTAACAAACAGTAACGTTATTGCAAGTATCAATTTTGAAGATGTTTATAATGAACATATCAAGAGCGGTGCAGATATTACTGTTGTTTCATATACAGCAAAACCAACTACATCTAAGAGATTATTATTAGAATTAGATGGTAACAACAAAGTTGTTGGCACAAGAATTACACAAACTGCTTCAGAAAACGAAACAGAAATTGGTACTAACATCTATTTAATGAAGAAAGATATCTTAGTAGAACAAGTTGTAGATAACTTCGAAAGAGGCTATATTGACTTCGAAAAGAATATTATTCAACAAAACGTAGACAAGCTAAACATTCATGCATATCACTTAACACAACATTGTGCTTTAATCGATGATGTTAAATCATATTATGCAGAAAGCATGTTAGTTTTAAATGCAAAGATTAGAAGCGAATTATTCGATGGCCCTGGTGGAAATGTTTATACAAAGGTTAAGGATAGCGTTCCAACAAGATATAGAGATAATGCAGTAGTTCAAAATTCTCTTATCGCCGATGGTTGCGATATCAATGGTACAGTTATAAATAGTATTCTATTCCGTGGCGTTGTAGTTGAAGAAGGCGCTGAAATCAAAAATTCAATCGTAATGGAAGGTGGCATCATTAAGAAGGATGCAACTTTGGATTATACAATCACAGATAAAAACGTAACAATTACAGAAGACAAGCATATGTCAGGAACAGAAATGTTTGTTACTGTAATTCCAAAGAACAAAACAGTTTAATTTAATTGGAGGCTTAGACTATGGCAGAAAAGAAAACTCAAACACCTAAAGCAGCAGCTCCTAAAAAGGCAGCTCCTCAAGCAAAACCAGCAGCTCCTAAGAAAGCTGAAACTCCAGTAGCTAAACCAGCTCCAAAGGCTGCAGCTCCTAAGAAACCTGCTCCACAACCAAAAGTTGAAAAGAAGGTAGAAGCTCCAGTTATTGAAAAGAAGGTGGAAGCTCCAGTTGTAGAAAAGAAAGTAGAAGTAAAGCCAGAAGTTAAAGTAGTAGCAAAGGAAGAAACTCCAGCAATTAGAAAGAATGAAAAAATGAAAGTTCTATTCGTTGCAGGAGAAGCAAATCCATTCATAAAGACAGGTGGACTTGCAGACGTTGCAGGATCACTTCCAAAGGCTTTAGTTGAAAAGGGAATCGATGCAAGAGTTATGATCCCACTATATTTAGGAATTCCTCAAGAAATGAAGAACAACATGCAATACATTGGACATTGCTTTGTTCAACTATCTTGGAGAAGCCAATACTGTGGAGTATTTTCATATATTTATCAAGGAGTAACATATTACTTTATTGATAACGAATTCTATTTCAAGAGACATGGCGTTTATGGTCATTATGATGATGGTGAAAGATTCGCATTCTTCAGCAAGGCAATCTTGGAATCTCTAAAGATTATTGACTTTAAACCAGACATCATCCACGCGAATGATTGGCATACAGCACTTGTTCCAGTATTCTTGGATTGCTTCTATAGAGGCGACGAATACTGCAAGAACGCACAAACTGTATATACAATTCATAATATTGAATTCCAAGGCCAATACGGCGATGGCTTAATTGAAGATATCCTAGGATTAAATTATGATCAATCACAATTAGTTCGTTATGCTGGATGCGTAAATTATATGAAGGGTGGTATTGAATCTGCTGCTAGAGTAACAACAGTATCTCCATCATATGCAAATGAAATTCTTGATCCATACTATGGTTATGGAATGCAAGATATTCTAAACGCAAGAAAGTATAAACTATCTGGTATCATCAACGGTATTGATGAAGAAAAGAACAATCCAATGACAGACCAATCTCTATTCAAGAATTACGATATTAATTCACTTGAAAACAAGAAGTTCAATAAGGTTGGTTTACAACAATTATTAGGATTGCCAGTAAAGGAAGAAGTTCCTCTAATTGGTATGGTTGGAAGATTAACACATCAAAAGGGTATCGATCTAGTTACAGCTGTAATGGATAGAATCCTAGATATGGATGTTCAATTAGTAATCTTAGGTACAGGCGATTGGAAATATGAAAATATCTTAAAGGATATGCAAAACAGATATCCAGGTAAGCTTAGAGCTATCATTAACTTCTCATCAGATATGGCAAGTAAGATCTATGCTGCATCAGATATGTTCTTGATGCCATCTAAGTTTGAACCATGTGGTTTATCTCAAATGATAGCTATGCGTTACGCATCAGTACCTATCGTAAGATTGACAGGTGGTCTAAAGGATACAGTTCAAGCATATGACCATGTTACAGGCGAAGGTGATGGATTTACTTTCCTAACTTACAATGCAAGTGATATGCTATATGCAATAGAAAGAGCAGTTGGACTTTATAGAGACTATAAAGAAGATTGGAACAAAGTTGTTCACAACGGCATGAAGAAAGATTTCAGCTGGTCTACAATCGCAAATCAATACATCGAGTTATACAAGAGTATTTAATTACTTCGTGATAACGGGGAAGCGAAATAATTAAAAGGAAGGCATTTATTATTATGATGGAAAAAATTACCGCAAAAGAGATCAAAGATCTTGTAGACGGAAAGTGCCAAAGATATTTTGGTAAAACAGCAAAGGACGCTTCTGTGCACCAAATCTATAGAGCAATTTGTTACACAGTTAGAGACCTTTTAACAGAGCAAAGACTTGATTTCAAGAGAAAGAGAGTTGAACAAGAAACAAAGCAAGTATATTACATGTCAATGGAATTCCTACTAGGAAGATCATTGAAGAACCATCTTTTCAATCTTGGATTGACAGATGTTTTTGAAAAAGCTTGCAAAGAACTTGGCGTAACATTAGAAGAAATCGAAGATTTAGAACCAGATGCTGGTTTAGGTAACGGTGGTTTAGGAAGACTAGCTGCTGCTTATATGGAATCATTAACAAATCTAAACTATGTTGCTTCAGGATTCTCAATCAAATATGACTACGGCATATTTAAGCAAAAGATTAATGATGGTTGGCAATTAGAACTTGCTGACGATTGGCTACAAAACGGTGACGTTTGGTTAGCTCCACGTGAAGAAGATACATTCAGAATCAAATTCGGTGGAACAATTAACCAAAGATGGGAAGATGGTAGATTATATATCGACCAAGTAAACTGCTACGAAGTAGATGCAGTTCCATATGATATGAATATCTCTGGATACAATGTTCCAGCAGTTAACAAGTTAAGATTATGGACAGCAAAGGCACCTAACGATTTCGATATGCAATTGTTCTCTCAAGGTGAATATGTTAAATCACTTGAACAAAAGGCTCTTGCAGAATCTATTTGTAAGGTTCTATACCCAGCTGACCACCACGTAGAAGGTAAGATGTTGAGATTAAAGCAACAATACTTCTTCGTATCAGCATCAATGCAATCTATTTTCAAAAAGCACATACGAGATTATGGTTCTTTGGATTCACTTCCAGATAAGATTGCAATTCACATCAACGATACTCACCCAACACTATGTATTCCAGAAATGATGAGATTGCTTCTAGATGAGTATGGATATTCATGGGATAAGGCGTGGGATATTGTTACAAAGACAATTTCATACACAAACCATACGGTTATGGCAGAAGCTCTTGAAAAGTGGCCAGAAGATATCTTCAAGCAATTATTGCCAAGAATTTATCAAATTGTTGTAGAAATTAACCAAAGATTCTGTAATGATCTATGGGCATTCTATCCAAACGATTGGAATAAAGTTGCATATAATGCAATTCTATCTCACAACCAAATCAAGATGGCTAATTTGTGCTTAGCTGCATCTCATACAATCAATGGTGTATCAGCACTTCACTCACAAATTTTGAAGGACGATATCTTCCACGATTACTATGTAATGAACCCAATGAAGTTCACAAACGTTACAAACGGTATTACATATAGACGTTGGTTATCTCAAGCTAATCCAGAATTGAGTGATTATATCAAGACATTAATTGGGGATGGATTCTTGAAAGATGCTAACGAATTAAAGAAGTTAGAAAAATTCCAAGGCAACAAGGAAGTTTTAAATAACATCATGAAGATTAAAAAGCACAATAAAGAAAAGCTTGCTAAATACATCTTAGATAACAATGGTATAGAAGTAGATCCAAATTCAATCTTCGATGTTCAAGTAAAGAGATTGCACGAATACAAGAGACAACTTCTAAACGCTCTTCATATTCTAGATTTGTATTATCAATTAAAAGCAAATCCAAATATGGATATCAATCCAAGAACATTTATCTTTGGCGCAAAGGCAGCTCCAAGCTACTACATGGCTAAACAAATTATTAAGTTAATTTGTTGCTTAGGAGATCAAATTAACAACGACCCAGATATCAAGGGTAAGATAAAAGTAGTATTCTTAGAAAACTATAGAGTATCTTTAGCTGAAATCGTTATGCCAGCATCAGATGTTTCAGAACAAATCTCTATTGCAGGTAAGGAAGCATCAGGTACAGGTAACATGAAGTTTATGATTAACGGCGCTGTAACTATGGGTACAATGGATGGTGCAAACATCGAAATCCATGAAAGAGTTGGAGACGAGAACATCTTCATCTTTGGTATGAGAGCTAATGAAGTAGAAGAATTAAATAAGCGTGGATATGAACCAGCTAGCTTCTATAATTCAAATCCAAGAATTAAGGCAGTTATCGATGGATTACGTTCAGGTATCGCTGGTGTTCAATTTAATGAAATTGCAGATTCACTAGTTATGGGTTCAGATCACTATAAAGTACTTGCAGACTTTGCATCATATTGTGATGCTCAAGATAAATTAGACAAGGCATATTCAGATAAGATGCGTTGGGCTAGAATGTCTTTGATGAACACAGCTAATGCAGGATTCTTCTCATCAGATAGAGCTGTACAAGAATATGTTGATAGAATCTGGCACTTAACACCAGTTAAATTCACACAAAAGAAGAAATAATGGAAATTTATTTCGACTCGAAAGACTTAAAGTGTAAGACACCTTTTGGCGCAGTAGGCACGGATAAAGTAATAACTTTTACGGCCTATTGCAAGGATGGTGTTTTCGTTCAAAGGGCATGCC
>JAEEGH010006781.1_pt1 | contig 27875 bp, 19 predicted proteins | sample 9134181 | NCBI WGS metagenome assembly JAEEGH01 (sample SAMN16246544, study PRJNA631951) | gut metagenome | biome: gut microbiome; feature: rumen; material: DP-attached | host: Bos | place: Iran: Karaj | collected 2018-10 | reverse complement strand
CTGGGGGCGCGGGGCCAACGACGACAAAGGCCAACTGTTTATGCACATAAAGGCCTTCGAGTATCAGGTCCGTACCGGCCAGCTTCGTCACAACGTGAAGTTCATCTTCGAGGGCGAGGAGGAAATCGGCAGCCCGAGCCTTCCCGACTGGATGCGCGAACATAAAGACCTGCTGAAAGCAGACATCTGCCTCGTTTCTGATACGACGATGATCAGCGAAAAGGTCCCCAGCATCAACTGCGGAATGCGCGGCCTCAGCTATCTCGAGGTCAAGGTCACAGGGCCCAATAAGGACCTCCACAGCGGCCATTACGGCGGCGCGGTCGCCAACCCTATCACGGTCCTCTGCGAGATGATCGCCCAGCTCCACGACGCAGACCAGAAGGTCGCTGTCCCGGGCTTCTACGATAAGGTAGTCGAGCTCTCGAAGGCAGACCGTGAGCTTCTCGCAAAGGCCCCGTTCGACCTAGACGAGTACAAGGAGTTCCTCGGAATAGACGAGGTTCGCGGCGAAAAGGGCTATACTACCCTCGAGCGCACCGGCATCCGCCCGTGCCTCGACGTGTGCGGCATCTGGGGCGGATATACTGGCGAGGGCGCCAAGACCGTCCTTCCCAGCGAAGCCCATGCAAAAATCTCGATGCGCCTGGTTCCCAACCAGCTCAGCCGCGAGATTACGCCCCTTTTCCGCAAGTATTTCGAGAGCATCGCCCCGAAGGATGTCCATGTCGAAGTGAAGGAGTGCGAAGGCGGCGACGGCTTCCTCATCCCCATCGGCTCGGACGCTTACAAAGCCGCCTCGCGGGCTATCGGCGAAGTCTATGGAATCGAACCTGTCCCCAGCCGCGGCGGCGGCTCAATCGCCGTCCTCGCCGAGATGCAGCAGATCCTCGGGATTGACCCGCTCCTGATGGGCTTCGGCCTTGAGCGCGACACTATCCACTCCCCTAACGAGAGCTACCTCCTGAAGCAGTTCTTCGGAGGAATGGAGTCAATCGCGCTGTTCTATAAGTACTATTAGTGACTGATTTTGCAGCAATAGATTTCGAGACGGCGAACGAGCAGCCCTCGAGCGTGTGCAGCGTAGGAGTTGTTATCGTGCGCGGCGGGCAGATCGTCGACTCGTTCTACAGCCTCATCCACCCGGAGCCGGAGTACTACAAATGGTTCTGCCAGCAGGTCCACGGACTATGCGAAGAAGACACCTGGGATGCTCCGGCATTTCCTTATGTCTGGGAAAAGATAGCGCCTCTGATTGAAGGACTTCCGCTGGTAGCCCACAATAGCCGTTTCGACGAAGGCTGCCTCAAAGCCGCCTTCAAGGTCTATCAAATGGACTATCCAGATTACCAGTTCTTCGACACTCTGGCCGCCTCCCGGCGCCACTTCGGCTGCGCTCTCCCCAACCACCAGCTTCAGACTGTATCCACCGCCTGCGGCTTCGACCTTCAGAACCATCACCACGCCCTCGCAGACGCCGAAGCCTGCGCCCACATCGCGCTGAAGTTGCTATAAAGGGATTTCTGCTTTGGAACTCTATATACACCAACCAAACGCCCTCGCAAGCCTCCCATCGTTGTCGGCGAAATGGCCGCCATCTTCCCAGACGAGGGTGCAGTTCTCGGAGCCGAGCTGGGACTGAAGCAGGATCACCTCCGGCTTCTCAGACCCGTAGAGTTTATAAACCATTACTTGCGGATAAAGCGACTTTCGCTTTCAGGAGTTTCAGCACTATTGTAGCGCTCGACAGTCATATGAAGGTCGTATTTCTCGCGAAGATCGGCGATAGTTTTCATCATAGGAGAAGCATGATGAGCATCAATCGCTTCTTGATTCGCCCAACTGTCGATAAGAAGGATAGTCTCCGGATCATCCAACGACTGGAAATACTCATACCTCAGGTTGCCCTCTTCTGCCCTGATGGCATCTACAGTACCGCTCGAGATCATTTCTTCGGCAAATGCCCTCGCGCTTCCGTTAGTACCGGTATACCTAAGATTCACTGTGATAGACATAGCTTTTTCCTGTTTAGGGGCGCACGCCTGCAATGCAAACGCCATCGCCAACAAAAGAATTACGACTCTTTTCATATAATTACGATCTGCTGACGGTCTTGCTGCCGAGGTTAAGGCGAATCTTTGTCATCGAGTTGCCCTTGTAATAGATCATCGCAAGGGTTGAGTCGTTCTCGAAATAGAAGTTCTTCAGATACCATCTGGTCCGGCGGTCCCTACAAACAGGCAGGGACCAGACCAGCATATAAGTACCGGTTGAAGTGTTGCGAAGAATAAGGCTGGTATAGCCGCGAACATCGACTGCCGCGCACTCATACTTGCCGGAGCGCTCCTTGCGGGCTTTTGCGAAAGCAGCAACCAGCGAACTCTCGGCAGGGACGCTGCCAATCTCAAATTTCTTGGCGGAACTCATCGCATTGGGATTGCGCTCCAGCCACCACTCAAGGGTCTTGTCGGTAATGTAATCCTCTTCCGGGAGTACAACCAGACGGGCATCAGCCGCAGCCAAAGCGGCCATATACCTTACTGCAGGAGTATCGTCAAGCATATTCTGATTCGAGACTCCCTCGATACGGAATGATCCGTCCTCAGCCGCCTGAAGGTTTTTCCCGGTAAAGATTAGCGACTCGGCCGTTCCCTGCTCCAGGGCAACCATCGACTGGACATATTCCTTACCTCCTGAAAAGCTGTTCAGATAAGAGAAATAGCAGTACTGCACGCCTTCTAGAGTAACCAAAGAAAGGCTGTCGACAGGAGTCGTAACAGAGCCTTCCTGACGCTCGAGATACACAGACATCTGTTTGCCTCGGTTGTCCTTCACAACGGCCGTGGAATCGGTATACTCGAGCTGGGCTGAGTATGCCTTAGAAACTTGTTTGGCCGCACCGCATCCGCCGAGGATGAGCACGACCAAACCAAGAATCGGAAGTAAACCGCGTCTCATTACTTAAGCTCGCGGAACTTCTCGGATGTAATCTTCTTAGCCTTAAGAGTGATGGTCTCCTTGATCTTGGCAAGAACTTTCTGGTCCTCGACCTGCTCTGCAAGGCGGTCGATCTGCTTGCGATCGTTGAGAACATTCTTCACGGCCTCTGCGATCATATCCTCAGGAACATTGCCGATACCGTACATCGCGTACTGGTATGTAACGAAAGCCTTGGCGGCCTCCTCGATATCCTGCTGGGTAATCTCGAAGCCGAACTTCTTCATAAGGCTGCCGCGGACGAGCTGCCACTTGAAGTCCTCGAGGAATGCCGGGAATTCCTTCTCGAGCTGCTCCTCGGTAACCTTACCTTCGTTGGCGTGGAGAAGCCAGCGGCGAAGGAAAGCCTCGGGAAGTTCAACTGCGGCCTTATTGACATAGAAGTCGCGCAGGTCTTTGTTCAGACGCCAGGCAGCCTCATCCTTGTTAGAGGCCTCAAGACGCTCCTCGACTTCCTTGGAGATCTCTTCGTCTGTCTTCTCCTGCTTCTGGCCTTCGTAGTATTTCTTCATAGAGGCGACCATATCCTCCTTCTCCTTTGCGGAAGAGGTGATAGTGTAGTTGGTAACAGTGTCTTCCTTTACGACCTCTACGTTAACCTCGGGAGAGAGGGCGATGTCGAATACGAAAACGAAATCGTTTCCGCTCTGCCAGTCGATCTCGGGCTGATTCTCGCTGCCGAGAGGCTCACCGAGGATATGGAGTTTCTCATCGTCTATATACTTGCCCAGAGACTCACCTACTACCTGATTTACTGCGTCTGCGAGGACCTGGCCTCCGTAGACCTTCTGGATCAGGGACATAGGGACATTACCCTTACGGAATCCCTTGAAATCGGCGTTACGCCTTACTTCTGCAAGTTTCTTCCTTTCAATCTCGGCATAATCTGCCGCTTCAACATTCATTGTAAGCTCGATATTGAGCTTGTCTACCTGTTTCTTTGTAATTTTCATATATCGTATGTAGTTATTTTTTTCTTCTGGTAGGGTACTTGATCCTTTCGTGATGGATCTGGGCTATGTAGCTCTTGATTACCTGCTTAGCCGTAGTAAGTTCCTTGACGGTGATATCTGCTTCCTGAAGCTGGCCGTCGTCTATCTTATCCTGGATAAGTCTTTCTACGAGATTGGAGATGGACTCGGGAGAGTAATCCCTGAGGGTTCTTGAGGCCGCCTCTATCGTATCGCATATCATCAGGATAACCTGTTCCTTGGTATGGGGTTTACGGCCGGGATAACAGAATTCTGATTTCTGAGAGGGATCTCCGCCTTCTTTGAGGAATTTATCGTAGAAATATGATACGCAGTTTGTTCCGTGGTGGGTCAGGATGAAATCAGAGACTACTGTAGGGAGATGGTGGTCGTGGGCCAGCTCCATACCGTCTGTTACGTGTCTGATAATATCCTGGGCGCTCTGAAGAGGGCTGAGCTCGGAATGATACTTAGCTTCATCCGAGGTAATAAGCGACTCGTTCTCAACGAAGCAGAGCGGATTGTTCATCTTTCCGATGTCGTGGTACAGAGCTCCGACCTTCACCAGGGACTCGTCTGCTCCTATCGCACGGGCTATCGACTGAGCGAGGGCCGAAACCTGCAGGGAGTGCTGGAAGGTTCCGGGAGCCTTTTTCTCAAGCTCGCGGAGAAGGTCGTTGGAATTCTCCGCCAGCTCCTCGAGACGGGAAGTCGAAACCAGGTTGAAGATTCTCTCCATCAGATAGATGATGGGATAGGCCGCAATCTGGAGGAATGCTGCGATAAAGAGGAAGATGAGATCCTTCGGGAAGTTCATCGACACCAGGCCGGAAAGGCTGCAGGCGAAGTACACAAGGGCGCTTACGGCGAAGGTGACGATCGCAAGGAAGAACTGCTTGACTCCACGCGAGAAATTGTTGAACACGTAGAGCGTAACTGTTCCGGAAGCGACATACATCAGGAACAATGCCTGTCCGCTAGGGGCAAACAGCAGCAGCGGGAGCAGGGATACGATGTAGACGGGATAAATCACCCTGGTCCTGAAGAATGCCTTCAGGTAAAGAGCGAAGACCGGGAACGGGACCAGCAGCAACCATCTGGGCCAGAACCTGATGAATATCATCTGGAGCGCCGCCATAAAGGCGAACAGCGTAAGGATATACAGATATCTGTTGTAGTCCTTGAAGACCAGAGGGTTAGAGAAATGAATCGCGAAATAGAAGCAGACCAGGATAGCCAGACTCAGGAGGATGTTGGCAAGCCATATCTGCCAGTTGTTTCCGCCGGACAGAACGCTGCTTTCGTACTCCTTCTTGTAGGAATCCAGAACCTGGACCAATTCCTCGGTAACTATATCTCCCTTATTGATAATGACATCGCCAGCGCGGACAAAGCCTACTGTCTCCGAGACGCTGTTGTCTGCCTGACTGTCCACAAGCGAAGTCAGCTGCTCGTCAAAGACGAGATTCGGGACTATCAGATCGTAGACTCCGCAGGCCATCAGCGCGGAATCGACGGGAACCTCGGGGAACGAGGCACTCACGGCCGAAAGCAAGGCATCACGGGCGCCCGCAAGGCCATAGACCTCCGCTGCCGGGACTTTCTGGGCCCGCTTATCGCGCTGGACGTAGATAATCTCGCACCCTTCAAGCACCTGCTGCCCCGCTTCGGAAACGACTCCCTTGGAGAAGATGGTCCTGAGCGAAGAAACGACTGCGTGTTCGAGCTCTGGGTGTTGGAGGTAATCCAGGCCGGAAGCCTTAGCAAGGTTCTCAGCTGTAACTTTTTCGGAGAGCTTGAAATAAGGGACACTTACGGATGTATTCCTCAGAGCCTCCTCGGCCTTCTGGGCCTCGGTCTTCATAATGGGGAAATCGAGCCTTGCGCGGCAGGTCTCATACTGCCACACCGAGCCCTTCCTGTACTCATAACTCCATTTAGCCGTCCTTGGAGCGAATGCTATAAGAACAGCCAGGAGGATGATGAGGGGCGAGAAGACCTTGAGTCTGAAGGAAACTTTCATCCGTTTATGCGTCGATGTTTGCGTAGTGTGCGTTTTCCTCGATGAACTGGCGGCGAGGCGGGACATCGTCTCCCATCAACATCGAGAATGTACGCTCGGCCTGAGCGGCGTTCTCGATGGTGATCTGGCGCAGACGCCTCTTCTCCGGGTTCATAGTCGTATCCCAGAGCTGTTCGTCGGACATTTCACCAAGACCTTTGTAGCGCTGAACCGTATAACCCTTGTCGGAGCCCTTTCCAAGGCTCAGAGCGGCCTGTTCGCGCTGCTCTTCTGTCCAGCAGTAGATCTCTTCCTTGCCCTTCTTTACGAGGTAAAGCGGCGGAGTAGCAAGATAGACGTAGCCGTTCTTGATGAGATCGAACATATAGCGGAAGAAGAAAGTAAGGATAAGGCAAGCGATGTGTGAGCCGTCGACATCAGCATCGGTCATAATGATGACTTTGTGATAACGGAGCTTGCTGAGGTCCATATGCTTCTCGCCGGTTTCGTCTTCCTGGGCTACGGTAACGCCGAGGGCGGTGTAGATATTCTGGATTTCCTGGCTGTCGAACGCACGGTCTACGGCCGCCTTCTCAACATTGAGGATCTTACCGCGGAGCGGGAGGATAGCCTGGGTCTTACGGTCGCGGCCCTGCTTTGCGGTACCGCCTGCGGAATCTCCCTCAACGAGGAAGAGCTCACACTTCTCAGGATCCCTCTCCGAGCAGTCTGCAAGCTTACCGGGCATTCCGGCGCCTCCGAGATAAGTCTTTCTCTGAACCATCTCGCGCGCCTTGCGGGCTGCGTTACGGGCGGTAGCTGCAAGAACGATCTTCTCGATGATAGTCCTCGCGATCTTCGGATTCTCCTCGAGGAAGTTGCTCATTGCGGCATCTGTAGCCTGAGAAACAGCGGAAGTAACTTCGGTATTACCCAGTTTAGTCTTTGTCTGACCCTCAAACTGAGGCTCGGCTACCTTAACGGAGATAACTGCTGTAAGGCCCTCGCGGAAATCTTCCGGAGCGAGCGGATCCTTAAGCTTCGCAAGGAGGTTGTTCTTCTCCGCATAGGACTTAAGCGAACGGGAAAGACCCATCTTGAAGCCCTGGAGGTGTGTTCCGCCTTCGATAGTGTTGATATTGTTGACGTAAGAATAAATCTTCTCGCTGTATCCGGTATTGTACTGGAGAGCGATATCGATCGGTATGATCTTATCCGACGAGATGCCTACAGGTTCGGGCATCAGGGTGTCGGCGCCGGCATCCAGATAGCCGATGAACTCCTTGAGTCCGAGCTCCGAGAAGAAGGACTCCGAGCGGAAGATCTGCTTTCCGGTAGGTTTTGAATTGCCGTTTTCGTCTATTACGTACTCGTCTACAAGCTCACGCTCGTCTGTAAGGGTGATAGTGATACCCTTATTGAGGTAAGAGAGCTCGCGAAGACGCGCCGCAAGGGTGTCGTATTTGTAGACGATAGTCTGGGTGAAGATAGTGCTGTCCGGATGGAAGGTAATGATGGTACCAGTATCTTCTGCCTCCCCTACTACCTCAACCTGAGAAGTAGGTTTACCCTTGCTGTAGGTCTGCTTGAAGATCTTTCCCTCACGGTGAACCTCAGCTATGAGGAGGTCGGAAAGAGCGTTGACGCAGCTGACACCTACGCCGTGGAGTCCTCCGGATACTTTATAACTGTTCTTATTGAACTTACCACCTGCGTGGAGAACGGTGAGAACGACCTCGAGAGCCGAACGCTTCTCCTTTTCGTGCATGCCCGTAGGGATGCCTCGGCCGTTGTCGACCACCCTGATCGAATTGTCGGGGAGAATACTCACATCGATTCTGTCGCAGAATCCGGCCATCGCCTCGTCGATACAGTTGTCGACAACTTCGTATACGAGGTGATGCAGTCCCCTTTCGGAAACGTCTCCGATATACATTGAGGGTCTTTTGCGTACTGCCTCAAGACCTTCGAGGACCTGGATACTGTTCGCGGAATACTGTTCTTCCGCTTTCTTCATCTCTTCTGAATCTACCATCTTGTTTTGCTTATTAAAAAGTGCGCGAATTTACTAAAAATTATCTGAAATTGAGGCAAAGGCCGGCGGTTACGTGTACACCGTGTTCAGCAATGAACGGGACCTTTTCTATAGTCTGATTGAGGAGGTTGCCTCCGCGTGCCCAGAAGGACAGGACGGGGCTGAACTTGTACTCGGCATAGACGCCGAGATCATACCACGCCGGGAGCGTGTAGGTAACGGGGGTCGCAGCAGACGAGGTCATCTGACGGCCGAGCGCCATTTCGAGCGAGGCACCCAGATACAGGCGCCTGCGCAGATTGAAGATAGCGCTAAGGTCCGAGGAGAACTCCGGCAGGTCGAAGACATCTGTAAGGTGGCCGATGTCGGTTTTCCTGTAATGGAGGCCGGCCTCGAACTCGAGCGCGCGCAGATCCAGCACGGCCGAGAAGTCTCCGTAGGTCATACCATAGTCCTTGAACTTGACCACGGCGGAGTTCGCGAGGTTGTTGATACCGTCCAGCGGGGAGTCCGCAAGCGCTGCGTGGCCGAAGCGGAGATCATACTCGAACAGCGAACTGATGCTGCCGGTCATTCCCACAAAGGCGTTGTATTTCTCGCGGGAGAACTTGAGGTCGTCGTAGGACTCGGCGGCATCGTAGTGGAAATGATGGTTCCTTCTCTTAAGCCTGGAGTAGGAGTTGAGTTCGTCGCCTCCGGTAACCCCGGCGAAGAGGTCGAGTTTGTCGCCTATCATCTTGATATCCACCTTGACGTGGGGATAGATGTGGAGCTTGTTGTTGGGCTCGGTTCCGACCGATCTGCTGATGAAGGAGAACTTCGCGCCGGTAGTGAAGTGGAACTTCCAGAGGTCGAAGTCTACCCTGGGGGTCGTAGAGATATTGTACACGGCGGAGCTGAGCAGGCCGTAATAGCCCGTATAGCCGGTAATGAAGTCCATCGCGAAGCTGGCAGGCAGGTTCGAAACGGGGGCGAGAGTACCCTTGATGAGGAACTTGCTCTCCTTCAGAGAAGCCACCGAATTATCGACCGCCATATTGTAGCGGGCCTCGACATCGTAGGCCATAAAGTTCTCGGCCCATTCGGTGGAGGTGATACGGATCTGACCTCCTATGTCGTGATATGTGCCGGAGGTAATGATATTGTCCCTCACATAAAGGCCATTGTAGGCCACATTGAACATTAGGTCGGTCTTTGCGAGCCTGAGAGTTCCCTGGATACCGCCGAGCTCGGAGAAGTCCATTCCGGAATAGGTGCTGGTACCATCCCACCTGATAGTATTGTCGAACTGACGGTAAGGGCCGTAGTAACCGTGGAAATTCTGATACGCGGTAATTGCGAACTTCCCTTTCGTACGGGGCGAAAGGACTGCAGTAGCTACCGGATGCAGCGTATATCCCGCACCAAGGTTCAGGAAGAAGACTGAGCGTTTCTCGCGGGTCGTCTGCGGGATGAACATAATGTTGTAGGGAGTAAAGTCGTACGAACCCTTGTAGGGCTTCGCGAACACGTCGTAGTCGAAATTGAGGTCGAACTTGGCGACTGAATCCGGTACTGCGGGATCTACTCCGAGTTTGTTGTAATCGTCTACCGACGAGAGGAAGTCGTTGGTAACCTCAACACTGGGGTTGATAGTCTGGGCCGAGGCAAAGATACTTGCGAAGGCCGACACTGCGGCGATTATGATATGTTTTTTCATCATTAGAGAGTTGCTAGTTTGTGTTCGACTGTATCGAGGATGTCATCGCCCGGCTCGGTAGGAGTATATCCGTCGCGGACGCTTTCGTAGGTAACCACCGCCTGCTCGATGTTGCCCCTTTCTACGAAGGAGTCTCCGAGTACGATGAAGGCCTTGGCCAGCCAGTATGACTGGTCTCCCGCCTTCGCGGCGAAATCATAAACCTGATTCTCGACTTCGGTAAAGTTACCGGCATCGAAACTGGACTGAATAATGAGATATCTGGCCTCGGCGCCTTCTGCGGTAGAAGGTTCGCCGGCGAGTTTGCGGAGGATCTTGAAGGCTTCGTCGCGGCGGCTCATAACGAGATTTGACTTAGCCTGGATGTACTGGGATTCCCTGCGAAGTGCCTGATTGTCCGTACTGCCTTCAAGTTTCTTGGCGGCGGTGATAGCCTCGGAATACAGTCTTGCGCGATAGGCTGAGCGCATCTGGCCTGCAAGGGCATCTACCCTGCTGGAGAGCATATCTTTCTGAACGAGCAGGCTTGAGTATGCCGCGAAGGCATCCTCGAAGTGTTCGAGAGAAAGGGAGATCGAAGCGTAGTTGACCATCGCGAGCTCAGCGTATGAGCCGCTGAGGCCTTCGTCGATACTCTTGCGGTAATACTCGCAAGCCTTCTCTTTCTGGCCGAGGTTCTTGTAGGACTCGGCGAGATAGTAATACGCCGTAGGGACGTTCTTTGCATCCGGATACTGGCTGATGAAACGGACGAAGGAAGTAACAGCGCCGGAGTAGTTTCCTGCGAGGAACACCTGCTCGGCAGTATTGTAATAGAGCTGCATCCTGTCTGCCTCGCTGGTACCGGTGCTGAGGTTATTGGCCTCAAGGTATTCGATATACTTCTCGGGCTGTTTCTTGGCGTTGTAGATAGACTGGATAGAGAGCAGAGCGTCGTTTGAATACTCTGTCCCGGGCATCTCTGACACTACAGACTTGTAACACTCGAGAGCTTCGTCGAACTGGGAGTTGTTTCTCAGGACCATTCCCTTACCCATCCTGGCCTTCGCAATAAACTCTTTGTCAGTAGTATTGTCTTCGAGAGTTTCAAAGGCACTGATGGAAAGTTTGGAATCACCTATTTCGTTGTAGGCCCTTCCAAGCTCGTACATAGCCTGATTGTAATACTTGCTGCCGGGAACGGCGCTCTTGACCATCGAGAGGGCCTTGACTTTCCTGGCTTTGTCCCCCACCAGACCGTAGGCAACTCCCTGATGATAATACGGGTAAATGTCTGTAGCTGAGGGGAACTCGGTTATGTAGGCCTGATAGGCGGCCGCGGCGCCTGCGTAGTCCTTGCGGGCGAAATCGCAGTCCGCACGGCGCAGCATGGCGTCCGCCCTGGCATACGAATCCTTACTCTTGATGTAAGTGTCGAACCACTTCGCAGCTCCGGCGTAGTCGCCCTGCTTGAAGTAAGTGTAAGCTATTCCGTAAGGGATGAGTTTTCCTTCCTGACGGCCGTCCAGAGCCGAGAGATTATACAGAGCAGTGTAGATTTTCAGGGCCTCGGGATAAGCTTCGGTCTTGAAGTAGGTCTCCGCGAGAGTGTAACGGCAGAGCTGGTTGAACCTGTCGCTCTTAGGGAAATAGTAGGCGGATGCGGCCTTGAGGTAGCGGACGGCATCTTTGTTGGCCCCGCCCCTGAGGAGCTGCTCGGCCCTCAGGTAGTTAGCCTTGACATAGTTTATTTTCTGGACATCCGTAAGTTCGTCGATATTGTCGTAGGCCTCGACCGCGGCGGCGTAGTCGTGTTTACGAAGCGAAGACATTGCGAGGTAATCGTAGATCATCTCCCCCTTCCTGGAAGTATTGTACTTGGCGATATAGTCCGTAAAGACCGAATCGTTTCCGTCCAGGTCGAAGGCCAGTTTTGCATAGTTGAAGAATGCGTCTTCCTTGATTACATCGTCGTAGTCTTTTTCGCTGGCTTCCTTGAAGCAACCCATCGCCTTGACTTTGTTTTTCAGCTTGATGTAGGAGTGTCCCAGCTGATAGGAAGCGATCTGGCCGATAGAGTCTGTCCTGTCAGTCATCTGCTCGAAATACCTGACGGCATTTGTATAATCTCCGAGAGCGTAATAGACCGAGCCGGCGTGGAAGGTATCGGAATTCGATCCGGAATTGATTCTCTCCCAACTGAGGTATTCCTTTGCTTTGCCGGCATCTCCGGCTACGAGATAGGACTCGGAAAGGAGCCTTGAAAGATGCTGCCTGCTTTCGGGAGTCAGCTCAGGGAAAATCCTCTCGCCGTTTGTGACTACGTAATTGTAGTCCTTCATCATAAAGTGACAGTCTACCAGGTAGAATTCGCTGAGCAGCTTGAAGCGCTCGTCTGTCTTAGTCAGCTCGAACCAGGAAGCGGCCTTCTCGAACTCGCTCTTTCCGTAGGCTATGCTTCCCAGGGCAAAACGGGAAGGGTTAAGGTACTGAGACTCACGCGAGGTACATTCCTGGAAACACTCCGCAGCTTCGTCCATCTTACCTACATTGTAAGCGGCGAAGCCCTTCTTGTACCAGTACTCGCTGACTTCCGCCCTCGAAAGGCGGGCCCTGCTGACCTTCGCGAACTCTTCGCTCGCTTTCTGATACTCCCCTTCATCGAAGAGAAGCAGCGCATACTCGAAGTGTACGGCGGAGTTGATCATAGTCTTCGGATGGGCGGCATCCAATGCTTCGACCCTGCGTCCGCAATTGCGGCTGCGCAGTTTTACCGCACACAGAAGCGCATAGTCTTCGCAGAGATTGTCGCCGGCCTGCTGCTCGAACAGGGCCATCGCCCTTTCGAACATACCGTGGCGGTACATATCGAGTGCTGTTTTATATGCCTTAGTATCCCTAGAAAGGGCGGCAGGCATACTCAGGAGAGTAAGGATTGCAGCCAATACAACTGCTTTACGGAGCGGGAAAACCCTCATATGCTAGAGTAATATTTTATTAACGTTTACAATCTTACAAATTTACTAAATTTCTCGCTATATTTGTAGTGTTTCACTACAAAAATTTCATTTTTTGATGGCCCAGGAAAACGAAGCTCTGATCACCCTCAGAAAAGCCCACATCAAAGGCGGAGACGAGACCGTCCTTTACGACGTAGATATGGATATTTATCCCGGAGATTTTGTCTACATAGTCGGTAAGGTAGGCTCCGGAAAAACCTCCATCATCAAGACTTTCATAGCGGATTATCCCCTCGACAAGGGAAAGTGCTACGTCTGCGGATACAAGGTCCACAATATGAGGACCAGGGACATCCCCCAGCTCCGCAGAAAATGCGGGGTCGTTTTCCAGGATTTTATGCTCCTTACAGACAGAAGCGTCCACGACAACCTTGAGTTCGTCCTTACCGCGACCGGCTGGAAGAAAGGCCCCGCGACCGAAAAGCGCATAGAGGAGGTCCTGGCCGAAGTCGGCCTCGAACCCAAAGGCCACAAAATGCCCCACCAGCTCTCCGGAGGCGAGCAGCAGCGCGTCGCGATCGCCCGCGCCATCCTCAACTGGCCGGAGGTCATCCTTGCCGACGAGCCGACCGGCAACCTCGATTCCGAGACGGCAGACGGCATTATGAAACTCTTCCGCAAGCTCAACGAGGGCTTCGGTACCGCCGTCGTTATCGTAACTCACGACCGCACCATCTTCGAAAACTATCCCGGCAGGGTCTTCGTCTGCGCCGACGAACACTGTACCGAACTCAACCGTGAACAGGGCGCCATCGACCTCAGCATCACCGTATGACCCGCAAAGCCCGCTATGAAGCGATAGTCCGCTGGTTCGAACAGAACGCCCCGAACGCCCAGTCGGAGCTCGATTTCCAAAGCCCGTTCCAGCTCATCTGCGCCGTTATCCTTTCGGCCCAATGTACGGACAAGCGGGTAAACATAGTCACCCCCGCCCTTTTCGAGCGTTTCCCGGACCCCCAGACGCTTGCCGCCGCGACTCCGGCCGAAGTCTATGAGGTCGTTAGATCCGTCTCCTACCCCAACTCGAAGGCTGCCCATCTCGTGGGCATGGCCCAGCGCCTCATAAGCGTCTACGGCGGCGAGGTCCCGTCCGATATCGACGAGCTGATGACGCTGCCAGGCGTGGGACGCAAGACGGCGAATGTCGTGGCCTCGATAGTCTACGATAAGCCGGTGATCGCTGTGGACACCCACGTCTTCCGGGTCTCCCACCGGCTCGGCCTTTCCGATGGCAAGACGCCCGAAGCGGTAGAACGCGACCTCGAGGCCCATATCCCGGCCCAGCTCCGGCCCGTCGCCCATCACTGGCTCATACTCCACGGCCGCTACATATGCACGGCACGCACCCCCCGTTGCGAAGAGTGCGCTCTGCGTCAGTGGTGTAAATCGTATTCCAAGGGCTAGCTGCAGAACTGCGCCTTCAGGGCGGCTATCTTCTCGTCTGCGTCTGCTCCCTTGGCTCCGAAATAGAACTTGATCTTAGGCTCGGTTCCGGACGGGCGTACGCTGACTACGTCTCCCGCCTCGTCGAAGAACTGAAGGACGTTGGACTTAGGCTGGCCGGTCTTCTCAGGCTCAAGATAATCGATAACCTTAGTAACCGGGCTTCCACACAGCTCCTTCGGAGGATCTGCGCGCAGGCCTGCCATAATCGCGGCTATCTCTTCGGCGCCGGACTTGCCCTTACGGACAACCGAGACCAGGCCTTCCTTGCGATAGCCATATTCCTTGTAGATCTTCTGCATCAGCTGATACAGGGTAAGGCCCTGCTCTGCAGCCCAGGCCGCGGCCTCTGCCACCATCGCCGAAGCGATCTGGGCATCCTTGTCGCGGACGAACTGGCCTACGTTGAAACCGTAGCTCTCCTCGCCTCCGCAGACAAACTCGCCGTCTTTTTCGTGGCGCTTTACGATCTCGGCAATGTACTTGAAGCCTGTCAGAACATTGTATACGGGGATACCGAAGCCCTCGCAGATCTCGCGGATAAGTTCGGTAGTAACGATAGTCTTGACTACGTATTTTCCGGGTCCGAGAGTACCGAGTTCCTTACGGCGATTAAGGATATAGTAAGTCATCAGGGAGGCTGTCTGGTTGCCGTTGAAGAGCACCATCTTTCCTTCGTCGTCCCTTACGGCAATACCCATTCGGTCGGCATCAGGATCGGTCGCGATAACGATATCTGCTCCGGTCTGATCAGCCTTCTCGATAGCCATCTTGAGGGCTGAGGGCTCCTCCGGGTTCGGAGACATTACGGTAGGGAAATTACCGTCGCTGACATCCTGCTCCGGGACGTGGATTACATTCTCAAAGCCGAGCCTCTTGAGGGTCTCGGGGACGAGGCGTACACCGCAGCCGTGCAGAGGCGTGTAGACGAACTTGAAGCCGCTGTGTTTCCTGCAAATTTCGGGGCTCAGAGTAAGCGAAAGGATATCGCGAAGGTAGCATTCATCCTCCGCTGCTCCCATCATCTCAATCTTCCCTGCTCCGGCGCCCGCGGCGAACTTCACCTGAGAAGGACTTGTAATCTTCGCAACCTCGGCTACGATGTCCTTATCTACGGGAGAAGTAATCTGTCCGCCGTCAGACCAGAAAACTTTGTAACCATTGTATTCCTTAGGGTTGTGCGACGCTGTTACCATCACGCCTGCGGTAGCGCCCTTAAGGCGGATGCTGTAGCTCAGCTCAGGAGTCGGGCGGATGTCGTCGAACAGAAATACGTGAAGGCCGTTTGCGCTCAGGACATCTGCGGTAATCTTCGCGAATTCGCGGCTGTTGTTACGGCTGTCAAATGAGATGCAAACCTTGATATCCTCACCCTTTACGTTCTGGAGAATGTAGTTTGCAAGACCCTGGGTAGCCATTCCTACCGTGTATTTGTTCATCCTGTTGGTTCCGACTCCCATTATGCCGCGAAGGCCGCCGGTTCCGAATTCCAGATTACGATAAAAAGCATCCTCCAGAGCGACAGGATCGCTGTCCATCAAAGCCTTTACTTCCTTACGGGTTTGCTCGTCGAACTCTTCCGAGAGCCAGGACTGAGCGGTGGTTTTGTAATCAGACATATTATTGGTTTTAGTTTAACTTTCTTTAATCTTTCAAATTTAAGTATTTTTGTATGAAATGAAAAAGTCATTTGCGCAAATAGTGGAGGCGGAGCGGAAGGAAGCGATTGAGAGGGTGTTGTCGAAGGTGCCCGAATGGACGGGCGCGGAGTTGACCGTACCCTCCAAGCTGACTTCGGAGCAGTGTTCCTCGTCGGCGACGGCGCTCTATAAGGCAAGGCTGATCGGAGATTGTAAGGCAGTAGCGGATTTGACGGGAGGATTGGGAGTTGACAGCTGGGCTTTTGCGCAAAGGGCGGAGAAAGTGTATCACAACGAGCTGAATCCGGAATTGTCGGAGGCGGTGAGATCAAATTTTGCGGCGCTGGGCCTCGGAAATGTAGAGTTCAGCGCGGAGGATGCGGCTCAGCGGCTGGAGAGTTTGCCGGAGGTGGACGCTATCTATCTTGATCCGTCGAGAAGGGACGGGGCTGGGAAAAAGGTGTTTTTGGTAGAGGACTGCAGGCCCGATGTGTTGGCGCTGCTTCCAAAGCTTTTAGAGAAGGCTCCCCTGCTTCTAGTTAAACTCTCTCCGATGGCGGATATTACGATGCTTCGCGAGCGTTTCGGCCCTAAGCTCAGGGAGTTACACGTTGTAAGTCTAAAGGGAGAAGTGAAAGAATTGCTGCTGATTCTTACCCGCGAAGACAATAACGAGACCAGGATAATCGCTACTGATCTTCAATCGAAACTGGTTTTCTATCCAGAGGAGGAATCGCAGGCCCTGGTAAGCTATCTGAAGGACGTTTCAGAGCTCGAAGGCGGGCTTCTGTATGAGCCGGATCCTTCGATAACAAAAGCCGGAGCATTCAGGCTGCCCTGCGAGCGTTGGGGCCTTAAAAAACTCGGTCGCTTCACCCACCTCTATCTAGCCCCGGAAAAACGGGCGTTCGGGAAGTATTTCACCGTCCTGGACATATTTGACTGGGGTCGTGAGGGTTTCAAGGCCTGCGCCTCGAAATACCCTGAAGCCGAGGTTTCTGCCCGTAACGTTCCCATCAGCTCGGACGAACTTCGAAGCAGGCTGAAAGTGCGCTCTGCCGCAGACTTTCATATCTTCGGCGTTACGCTGGACCTGCCAGAGGGACCGGTAAGAAAGCTTATTGCTTCAAAGAGAGATTTCTAGTCCAGAATTCCTTATCTGCTTCGTTGTCGTGGGCTGTCTGCTCTCCGCGGTAGCCGTGCATTCCGTCGGGATAAAGCATCAGGTCGAACTGCTTTGAGCAGCGCTGGAGGGAGTCGACCAGTAGAAGAGTGTTCTGGAGGTGGACGTTGTCATCGCCGGTTCCGTGGGTCAGCTTAAGCCTTGAGCGGGAAGGATCGTAGTTGCGGACATAGTTAAGAACGCGCGCCTTCTTGTAGCCTTCCGGATTGCGCTGGGGAGTATCCATAAAACGCTCGGTATAGTGTGTGTCGTAGAGCTCCCAGTCGTAGACTCCCCCGCCCGCGACTCCGCAGCGGAAAAGCTCAGGATGACACATGACCAACATCGCGGTCATAGTCCCTCCGAACGAGAAACCTTCGATTCCGATGCGCTCGGAATCAACATAAGGCAGATTCCCCAGCCATCGGGCCCAGGTACACGCGTCCTCGACTGGCACGCTCACGACGTCGCGGTAGACGAGGTCCGTGCCCTTACGGCCGGTATGGCCGGCTGAGCGGGTATCCACTATCGCCCGGATTACTCCAGTCTCCCAGAACCAGCGGACCATGGGGCTGGGCCTGCGCTTGCTGTCGCGGACGTACGGGTTGTCCGGCCCGCCGTAGATCTCCATCACGACCGGGTATTTCTTCGAAGGGTCGAAGTCTCTGGGCAGGGCGATAGCGGCCGGCACTTTCTGGCCGTCGGACATCTCGGCGTAGACTATCTCGAACTGAGGTCCGTCCGGGGCCGCGGCCAGTTCAGGCCGGCCGTTTTCGGGCACAGACAGCGCCTTGCGCAGGTCGATGGTGTATGGGACCCAATCCGTATTGATGGTGGAATAGTAGACTTTTGCCTTCTTCTTGCGAAGGTCGAGGTCCTCTACCCTTACGGCCGAATCGGGGTCGGAAAGGAGTTTGATGCGTCCCTTGCGGTCTACTGAATACAGGCAGGGATGGACGTCCGAATCGCGGTAGGAGGTGAAATAGACGGTGCCTTTGTCCTCGGCAAGCAGCGAGATGCGCCAGTTGACGCCGGAGGTCAGGCGTTTGAGAGTCTTGCCGTCGTAGGAAAGGAAGTAAATCTGCTGCCAGCCCGTCTCGAAGGCCCTGGCCATATAGAGTCCTTCGCGGGTGAAGATCATATCCTGCATCCAGTCCAGCCAGGTCGGGCAGGTCTCGTGATAGATGAGGGTTTTGGAGCCGTTGGAGGCATCGACCGCAAAGAGTTCGAGTTCCTGCTGAACTCGCGGCTCTCTTTGGACGAAGAGTTTCTTGCTGTCATCGCCCCAGAACGGGGTTCCGAAATACTGGTCTGCCTGAGGATCAAAGTCAGCCCAGACTATATCCTGAGGCTTATTCAGATCGACAATTCCTACCTTTACGTTTGGATTAGGATCGCCGGCAAGCGGGTAGCGGGTTTCGCTAAGGCTCCCTCCCTTCCCGCCGTAGGGCGAGTAGATCGGGAACATCTTTACCACCGAATTGTCGAAACGGTAGAAAGCCAATTTGCGGGAGTCGGGGCTCCACCAGAAAGCCTTGTAACGGGAGGGGCGCCCGAAGATCTCTTCGTAGTAGACCCACGAAGCGTAGCCGTTCAGAATAACGTCGCTGCCGTCTTCGGTAAGGCGAATGGCCTGCCCGCCCGCGGACGGACGGACAAAAAGATCACCTCCGGAGGTGTAGGCCACCATCGAAGAGTCCGGAGAATATGTAGGATTCGTCTCCTCGGCGAGCGCGCCGGTGTAGACCAGAGCTGCCGCAAACAGCAATATCAAACGTTTCATTTCACGAAAAATCTGTCTGGGAAATTGACCAGGTATACTTTTTCCACGGCCCTGGTCAGTGCCGTGTACAACCATTTAAGATCATCGGGGGTCTGCTCTTCCATCCAGAACGGGCAGTCGATGAAAACACATTTCCACTGTCCGCCCTGGGATTTGTGGCAGGTTACAGCCTGGGCGTATTTTAGCTGGAGGGCGTTGAAGTAGGGATCTTCGCGTACCGCTTCCCAGCGCTTTTTCTTTGATGCTATATCCTGATAATCTTCGTTGACTCCCTGATAAAGAGCATTCTGCTGATCGTAGGTAAGGGATGCGGATTCAGATTCGAGGGTATCCAGACACACTTTCGCCGTTACCTGTTCATCTCCGTAATCTGGGAAACGGAGGGTGGCCTCGGCAAAATGAAGCCCGTAGCGGTCCTCGAAGCCTCTTATACGTACGAGCTCCGCTATATCACCGTTGGCTATGTATCCCATCGTGGAGTCTTCCTCGAGGAACTGATAGCAGTTCTTTACTATCATCAGTTTGTCTCCGCGAAGCAGCCTTTCTTCCTTGAACTGGACTGTACTGCGTATGCCAAGATTGTATCTGATAGCCCTTTTGTTTGAGCGGCAGAGGATGATGGTTTCGTCTTCGCCGTAATGGTCGTAGGCCCAGCCTATCTTTTCGATAAGCTCTTCCCCGCCGATGCGCTCTATATCCGAGTAGCCGTTCAGGTTCAGTTTTACTTTTCCGGCGGCAAGATTACAGCGCAGCTCGGTCGCATTCATCAGTATTCCGGAACTCTGGGCCTGCCGGACTACCGTAGTCAGGGTCGTGAACCTTACGCCCCCGAAGCCGGCCATATAATCGGGCGACAGGGCGGGACTCTCGTCCATCCCCACCGGAGGCAGCTGAGCCGCATCTCCAATAAGAATCAAACGGTTATCCAGCCCGGCCCTTACGAAATTTACCAGGTCCTCAAGGAGATTGCCGGTTCCGAACATTCCCTGGCTGGGAGACTCGCCGGCATCAATACCTATCAGTGAGGCTTCGTCTACTACGTAGAGGGTTCCCTTGGCCTTGTTCGGGGAAAGGGAGAACTGGCCGTAGCCGTCTGACCCTACGCTTTTTTGTCTGTATATAGCTTTGTGGATAGTCTGGGCCGGGGCTCCGGCAAAAGATGAAAGTACCTTTGCCGCCCTTCCGGTAGGTGCGAGCAGGACCGAGGTAACACCGAGTTCGCGAAGGGAGCCTATTACGGCGGCGATAGCGGAAGTCTTACCCGTTCCGGCATAGCCGTTTACGACCAGGATATCACCCTCGTCGGAGGTAAGGAACTCACCCGTCTGACGGAACAGTTTTTCCTGACATGGAGTCGGGTCGTAGCCGAAATGGCGCAGGAATTCACCCTGAAGAAAAGCCGCACGGTCCTTCATCGCTACCTCCTGTGGCGGTCGAATATCATCGCCACTACCGCGACTATAGGATACAGTTCAACACGGCCGAGGAACATATCGAAGGCGAAGAGGAACTTGGCGCTGTTTGAAAGGGCTCCATAGTTACCCATCGAGCCTATCTCTCCTATCGCAGGGCCTACGTTGCTCAGCGATGCGATGGAACCGGAGAAAGCGCTTTGAGCGCCGACTCCCAGACACAGGGCTATGATTATCGAAACAACCAGCATCACTGCGTAGAATGCTATGTAAAGCAGATACTGAGTAACTTCCTCTTCGTGGAGCACCCTCGATCCGACCTTGACTTCGTTGACAAGATTCGGGTGAAGGGTCTTTCCTATCTGGCGTCCGATGGTTTTAAAGAGAATGAACACACGGTCTGCCTTGACACCGCCGGAGGTCGAACCCGCACAACCACACATCACGGCCATCGCCATCAGAAGGATGTTGGTCCACATCGGGAACACGGAGTTATCGGCAATCGCAAAGCCGGTAGTAGTAACAGTACTGATAGTCTGGAAGGCTCCGCACCAGAGCGCACGGCTGAAAGTAGGGATAGTGCCGCTGAACTTAAGCGACAGACCGGTAATTATCGAAACGCAGAAGACCGCGATCAGATAGAACTTCAGTACCGGGTTGTTCAGAGGTTTAAGCGAACGGTTGACTACCGCCAGGAACAGAAGGCCGAAATGCAGCGAAGAAAGCAGCATGAAGACCATCGTGAGGCCCTCGATAAGAGTAGAATGGAAGCCAAGAATCGAGGCGTTTTTAGTACTGAAGCCGCCGGTGGCGCTGACGCTGAAAGCCTGACATACGGCATCCAGAGGCTGCATTCCCGCGATAAGATAGCTCACGAAGGAGAGCACGAAGATGCCGAGATAGACATAGGTAAAGATGAAGACCGTCTTTCCCGAACGGGCCGAATAGCTCGATTTCGAGAGCGAAGACAGTTCCATATTCGTAAGACGCGAGCGGACCGGGCTTGCAGAGGGGATCAACAGAAGGAGGAAGACGGTAACTCCCAAACCTCCGATGAAGTGTGTTGCGGCGCGCCAGAAAAGAAGGCTCGGCGGCAGCGATTCTACGTCCGTGATTACGGTAGCGCCGGTGGCCGTGAAGCCCGATACGCTCTCGAACCACGCATTGGCAAGCGTAAAGGGGTCGCCCCAAAGGGCGTAAGGCAGCATACCGAAGATGAAGGACAGCAACCACGAAATTACGATTATCATATAGCCGTCCTTAATCGTAATAGGCTGGGTTCCTCGTACGAAAATCAGGGGGAAAACACCGGAAATGAGAGTAATGAGGAAACTGATGAAAAGGCCGGTCTGAGCCCCGTCCTTAGTCGACCACGACACGAACAGGGAGAGCAACATGAACAACGCACTCACGAGGAGAGCGTAGCCCACATTTCTACTGATTGCCTTTAGGTTCATTCTTCAGATCCACTATCCTTTTACGGAGAGTCTGGTTCTCGGAGGTAAGTTCCGCGATACCGTCGTTGATTTCCTTGAGCTGGTCGTCTCCGTCGAAGGTGACGTTGTATTTTTTATTGAAAGAGCGGTAAGCGCTCAGTCCGGCGACCATCCTGTAAGTAGGGGCTACATAGTAAGAAAGCAGGAACAGCAGCAACATCACAACCAGGAGCAGACCCACTCCTACAGCTACTATACCTGGAATAATACTTCTGTACAGGCTGCTGTCCATATTTTCGGAGTTGGAGCGGAGGTCATCATAGATAGCAAGGCTGAGGTTGTCAATATCTCCGCGCAGCCTCCAGAAACGGGGCTGGAGACGGTTGAAGTACCAGTCTCTGGTATTGATGAAGTCTGCCTTGATGACATAGCCCAACTCCAGCGAAGTCAACATATAGGCTGAATAGGCATATTTGACCGAGTCTGCGAGTTCGGAAGTTCCGCTGAAAGCGGCGCTCAGACTGTCACACTTCTGCATAAAGGACTGGGCGTCGAAATCCGGAAGCTCCGTAACGGAACCGTCTCCGATTGCGGCGAGCATTGCAAGGTTGTACTCCTCCGCCGCTTCGCCGAGGCGCCGGGCGTCGTTGATGCTGTTTATGTCTTTTGCGATGAGATCGGAAACGTATGAACTCATCTTGCTGTATTCCAACACCGAGATGACACTGGAAAGAAGCAGGACGACTGCAATCGCGCCGAGGCTGAGAATCAGCTTACCGCGCATTCCAATCCGGGTTCCTTTTATTATTTTTCTTACTTTCCCCCTCGCCATTTTTAAATAATTTCAAAAAATTTTTAAACAACCTCCAAATATACGCATTTTATTTTATAAATTTGTAAGCATAAGAACATTATAAACCAATGACAGCACGACTAGTTACGGCAGACAGCAAGAATGCGCAGATTAAAAAAGACATCCTGCGCCTCTGCATCGAAAACGGAACCTACAGCATTTCCGACTTCAGCCGGGATCTGGATACCAGCGTCCCTACTGTCACTAAAATAATCTCGGAAATGATTGCCGACGGACTCCTTCAGGACGAAGGAAAAGTCGGGACCAAGGGCGGACGCCGCCCCAGTACTTACGGCTTGAACCCGGAAGCGGGATATTTTGTGGGCGTTGATGTCGCACGCCAACACTTCCACATCGCAATCTGCGATTTCAAAGGCAACCTCATACGTTTCATCCAGGACATACCCTTCGTCCTTGAGGCCAACGCGGAGTCTTTCAGGAATATCTGCCAGAGAATCAAGGAAGAAGTATCGGGAGCAAACATCCTCTGGAACGACGTACTTGGTGTCGGAGTATCGCTTTCCGGAAGGGTCAACCCTGAGAAGGGCTATTCCCTTACCTACTTCGTCAGCGACGACATCCCGATGAAAGACCTCTTCGAGCAGCAGCTCGGAGTTCCGATCACTATTGAGAACGACTCGCGCGCGATGACCTATGGAGAATATATGAATCTCGGGCTCAAGCGGGAAAAAGACGTTATCTTCGTCAACCTCAGCTGGGGTCTTGGGATGGGTATGATACTCGAAGGAAAGCTCTTCTACGGAAAATCCGGATTCTCCGGAGAAATAGGCCACTTCCCCGTTCTTACCAACAACCTTATCTGCCGCTGCGGCAAGGTAGGTTGCCTCGAGACCGGAGCTTCGGGCAGCGCGCTCCACAGAATGATAATCGAGCGCCTGAAGGAAGGACGCAAGTCTTCCCTCGCCCCTATCTTTGAGAAGTACGGAGACCTTCACCTCAAAGACATCCTGAAGGCAGTCGAAGAAGAAGACGTTCTAGCTATTGAGGGTATTGAGGAGGTAGGTGCTACCCTTGGCCGTGGACTCGCCGGAGTGATCAACATCTTCAATCCAGGGCTCGTTATCATTGGCGGCCGCCTTATAGTCGGAAAAGACTACCTGATGCTGCCCGTCAAAACCGCAGTCAACCGTTTCTCCCTCTCGAAAGTCAGTTCAGACACAAAATTCAAGTTCTCAAAGCTCGGTACCCAGGCCGCCGGAATCGGCAACTGCCTGCTGAGCCGCGACAAACTCCTCGGACTCATCTAACATATGACAGAGAAGCTTTTTCTTAAATGGGCAGCTCCACTTTCGGCGGTGCTGCTGCTTTGCTCGTGTAATTCCAAGTACGTTCTTACAGAAAGGACAGAGGACGGCAACAAGGTCCGTCTGGAAGCCGTCAGCGACAATATAATAAGGGTGCGGACTGTCCCCAGGGGCGCTCGTTTCTCCTGCTCTAAGAGCCTTAGCGTACTGCCCTACAAGCCTCTTAAGACTGTAACCATCACCCGCTCGAGCGGATCCAGCAGCCTTTCTACCGGCAGGATTACAGCTACCATCGACAACTATACCGGCAAGGTATCTTTCACGGATTCTCTAGGGAATCTGATCCTCGCCGAAAACGGCCGCAGCTTCACCCCCATCAAGGTCGAAGACACTAAGGGCTATACAGTCCGCCAGACCTTCGTCCCCCAGGACGAGGGCTTCTACGGACTGGGCCAGCATCAGGCAGATGAATGGGACTACAAAGGCCGCAACGAGGAACTCTACCAGTACAACACTAAAATCAGCGTTCCCTTCGTGGTTTCATCCAGGCGCTATGGTATCCTCTGGGACAGTTACAGTTTCTGCCGCTGGGGAGATCCCAGGCCCTACGCCCAGCTGGGCGAGGTGTTCACCCTGCGCGACAAGGACGGCGTAGCAGGAGCCCTGACCGGAACCTATATCCCCGCCCGGGGCGAGATACTTGTGCGCAGGGAAACCTCCCTCGCCCAGGAATACCTCCGTACCCCGCAGTGTGACCGCGTAATGAATGCCCCCGAAGGCTTCGAATTCGACGGATCGCGCGTCACATACGAAGGCTCGCTCGAGCCCTCGGAGAGCGGCATCTTCCGCTTCTACCTCTACTATGCCGGCTATGTAACCGTCTATGCCGGAGGCAAGCAGATCACGCCCGAAATCTGGCGCACGGCCTGGAACCCCAACGGCCGGAAGTTCGAGCTCAGGATGGAGGCCGGCAAGCCCGTTCCAATCCGTATCGAATGGATCCCGGACGGAAGCGTGAGTTACTGCGCCCTGCGCGCCCTATCCCCCGTAGACCCGGCTGCCCAGAGCGCGATGTCGTGGTGGGGCGAGATGCAGGACCAGATAGACTACTACTTCATCAAGGGAGATAATATTGACCAGGTGATCAGCGGCTACCGAACCCTTACCGGCAAGGCCCAGATAATGCCCAGATGGGCTATGGGGTACTGGCAGAGCCGTGAGCGCTACAGCAATCAGTTCGAACTGGTATCTACCTTGAGGGAATTCCGCCGCAGGGGCATCCCCGTTGACAACATAGCCCAGGACTGGCAGTACTGGGACGATGACCAGTGGGGGAGCCACGAGTTCAACGTGGACCGCTATCCCCGGCCCGCCGCAATGGTGGACTCCGTCCACGCAATGGGCGGCCGCTTTATGATAAGCGTCTGGCCAAAGTTCTACACCAACACTGAGCATTTCAAGGAGTTCGACCAGAATGGATGGATGTACCAGGTTCCCGTAAAGGACAATGTCATTGACTGGCTGGGCCATCAGCAGTCCTTCTATGACGCCTACGCCCCGGGCGCCCGCAAACTCTTCTGGGACCAGATGTATGACCACCTCTATCCCATTGGCGTGGATGCCTGGTGGATGGACGCCAGCGAGCCCAACATCCACGACTGCACCGATATGGACTACCGCAAGGCAATGTCCGGCCCCACCGCGCTGGGCCCTTCCGCGCAGTATTTCAACGCATACTCCCTGATGAACGCCCAGGCCATCTACGAGGGCCAGCGCAGCGTTGACCCTGACACCCGCGTCTTCCTCCTCACCAGAAACGGCTTTGCCGGGCTCCAGCGCTACTCCACCGCCTCCTGGAGCGGAGACATAGGTACCCGTTGGGAAGAAATGAAAACCCAGATCACCGCCGGCCTTAACTACTCCCTGAGCGGTATCCCGTTCTGGGGGCAGGACATAGGCGGCTTCAGCGTGGAGAACCGCTACTCCAGCGCCCAGCGCATCTTTGACCGCACCGGCCAGGAGAACGAAGACCTCCGGGAATGGCGTGAGCTCCAGGCCCGCTGGCACCAGTGGGGCGTCTTCTGCCCGCTGTACCGAGCTCACGGCCAGTTCCCTTACCGCGAGCCCTGGAACATAGCCCCGGAAGGCCATCCCGCCTATGAAACCATAGTGGCACAGGACAGGCTCAGGTACAAGCTGATGCCGTACATCTATACCCTGGATTCCCGCGTCTGGTTCGATGACTATACCATCATGCGCGGTCTGGTAATGGACTTCACCGACGATCCGGTGGCGCGCAATATCGACGACGAGTTCATGTTCGGCGATGCCTTCCTCGTGTGCCCCGTGTATGAGTATCAAGCGCGCAGCCGCGAAGTCTACCTCCCCGAAGGGGGCTGGTACGACTTCAGCAGCGGCCGCTACTACGACGGCGGCTCCAGCTTCATCGCCGCCGCCCCGTTCGACCATATCCCCGTATATGTCCGCGCCGGAAGCATTATCCCTACGGGACCGGATATCGAATACACCGCCCAGGAGCAGGACGGCAGCCTCCATATCATGGTTTACGGCGGCAAGGACGCCTCATTTACCCTGTACGAGGACGACGGTCTGACCTATGCGTACGAGAAGGGAGAATACTCCAACATTCCCATGAAATGGGACGACAGTACGCGAACCCTCACCATCGGAGCCCGCACGGGTTCGTTCAAGGGAATGAAGGAAACCAGAAGGATCACTGCCGCGCTCAAAATGCCCGTGCCTACCCATGATATCCTGGCATCCGTCGATTACGACGGTACTGAAACCACCATCAAATTCTGACAGATGAAGAGATTAGCCTTCATAACAGTCATTTTAGCGTTAGCTTGCGCCTGTTCGCACAAGGCGGAAAGCCCGCGCGTCGTCGAAGACTTCAACTTCGACTGGCGCTTCACCCTGGGTGACGACCCTCTGGCCTCCGGCACGAGGGACGTCCTTATGTACGACTGGGCATCGCCCGGCTTCGACGACAGCGAATGGAGACAGCTTCATCTTCCGCACGACTGGTCAATCGAAGGCGAATTCTCTCCGAACAATCCTTCCGGCACCAGCGGAGGCGCCCTTCCGGGCGGCGTAGGCTGGTACCGCAAGCATTTCAAGACGCCTGAAGGCGTCGGAAACGGCAGCAAAATCGTATCCGTCGAGTTCGACGGAGTGTTCATGAACAGCACCGTATTCGTGAACGGCCATCCTGTGGGCACGCGCCCTTACGGCTACAGTTCATTCTCATACGACATCACTTCATACCTCAACCCCGAGGGCGAGGACAATGTCATTGCGGTGCGCTGCGACAATGCCGAGCAGCCCAACTCCCGCTGGTACGCCGGCTGCGGTATCTACCGCAATGTCCGCTTGGTCACCACCGGAGCCATCCACGTCGCCTGGAGCGGGACGTTCGTCAATACTCCGTCCATCACCGCATCCAATGCGACAGTGGCGGTGGAGGTTACCCTTGAGAATCCTGCAGCCATAAGCATGCAGGACTTCAGCAATGCGACCGTAACGAACCTTATCCGCAACGACCGCGGAGGAGTGGTCGCCCGAGGCGAGGTTCTGTCCGACCCTTCCGGGGTCGTTCATGACACGATGACCATCGTCAAACCCCACCTCTGGGACATCGAGGACACATATCAATATACCCTGGAGACTACCGTCAAGGTCGATGAAGTGATAACGGACGTCTATACCACCCGCTTCGGAATAAGGACCGCGGTATTGGACGCCGATAAAGGACTCATCCTCAACGGCCGTCCCGTCAAACTCCTGGGAGTCTGCCTTCACCACGACATGGGCTGCATAGGGACGGCCGTGCATTTCCGAGCGCTCCAGCGCGAGCTCGAGATACTCAAGAGCTTCGGCGTGAACGCCATCCGCACTTCGCACAACCCTCCCGCGCCGGAGCTCCTTCAGCTTGCCGACGACATGGGTTTCCTCGTCCTCGACGAGGCCTTCGACATGTGGCGCAAGCGCAAGACCCGCTACGACTACGCACGTTTCTACGACGAGTGGCACGAGATCGACCTGGGCGACTTCATCCGCCGCGACCGCAACCATCCGAGCGTGTTCATGTGGAGCCTCGCCAACGAGATCGCCGAGCAGGGCGACTCGCAGGACGACAATCTCCAGAACCTTTCACC
>JAEEGH010006778.1_pt1 | contig 27880 bp, 13 predicted proteins | sample 9134181 | NCBI WGS metagenome assembly JAEEGH01 (sample SAMN16246544, study PRJNA631951) | gut metagenome | biome: gut microbiome; feature: rumen; material: DP-attached | host: Bos | place: Iran: Karaj | collected 2018-10 | reverse complement strand
TGTAACGAGGACTTCAAAGACTGGGCGGATCCACAGTCGAATGCCCAGGGAAATCCTGCTGGTACGTATGGTATTACTGTCTCTCCAGGCAGTCAGGCTAATGTGGTGATGGATAATGCCACTGAGATGTCAGAGATCATTACAGTCACAGCAGGTCAGGAGGAGGTGTCAACCATTGTCCTGAAGGATATCACCATCGGTGGTCAGAAATTGCCTTATACTTTTGAGAAAGGTGTTATCTCCGTGAAGTCCGCACAGTTGGACTCTTTGGTAGAGGCTGTTACCCTTGACCGCTCTGCCACTCCTCATGCAGTGATAGTAAAGACGGAATGGTCAGCTGTTCTGGCAACGGGTGAGGCAGTCCCTGTTGAGTCAGAGACAGAGATTTCCGTCACTCCGTATTCAAACACTCCTGAGATTGACCCTAAGGGCTACGCGATGTTGGGTCAGTGGCAAGGATGGGATCCCAGTAACCCTACATGGATGACTGAGGTGGAGCCGGGAGTTTATCAGGCTTTGGTGACTACGACGGATGCCGGTGACAACTGGTATAAGTTCTATAAGGGTTCTGGTTTTGATGCTGCCAGTTTCCCATGGGATGACGTAGCCTTAGGTTGCGCAGAAAATGGTGATGCTACATCTCCTAACTTGCTCGTTTGGAAGGATGACCCGCGTTTCGGTAAGTTCGAGACTCCTGTTATCAGCGGAGCCGGTGAGTGGCTGATTACCCTTGATATGAACAAGCTCTACTTCAAGTATGAGCCGAAGGAGACCAAGTATTATGTAGTTGGTGTTCCTAATGGTTGGAGTACGGAAAATAAGACTTGTCTGATGTATGCTCTCGGTGCCAATAAGTTCTCATACACTACGTCATGGAACAGTCAGTGGAGTATGAAATTCTGGTCTGAGGAACATTTCGGAGACTGGAATGCTGCATTTGGTGGTGAAAATGGCTCTACTGCAGCTACTGGTAGTCTTATCTTCGGAGGTGACGCTGATGGTTGTGGCGCCATTGGTCCAAGTGAGTCTCAGGTATGGGCTGTCTTCACTGCTGACATGGGAAGCAGAACATATGAATGGACTATCATTGATGCTCCTACGGCTGAATACAATGCTATCAGTGTGATTGGAGGCTTCAACGAATGGAAGGACGAAGGCGAGATCGAACTCACGCAGTTGGAGAGTGCTCCACATAACTGGTATGCTCGTGCTACCATCGCAGAGGATACGGAGTTGAAGTTCCGTGCTAACCACAATTGGGATGTCAACTGGGGTGGCGACGGTAGTGCTGCCATCAATGAGGAGAAGTACTATGTGACTCCAGGTGGTGACAATATCATTGTCCCTGCAGGAACCTATGACTTCTTCCTGAATGATATCACAGGCAACTGGAGTATTGCTTGGGTAGCTGAATAATCCTTAAACTATAACCATGATCAGGCGGATAGGCTGGCAAAGGCCTGGTCCGCCTGATTTTAATTTAAAAGCGATGAGAAAAGTCTTTATAATATTAATAGGTACGTGTATGGCTTTGTCTGCCTCTGCCCAACAACGGTATCTGGGTGGTGACCTGTCCATGCTGCCATCCTATGAGGAAGCTGGGACGGTCTATCGTGACTCGGCAGGAAAGAAGGTGGATCCTCTGACGTTCCTAAGACAGCAGGGATGGAATGCGGTACGTGTCCGGTTGTTTGTCGACCCGCAATTTGCCAAGAAGGAGCACCAAGGGGAGGGTGTGTGCCAGGACCTGGACTATGTCATCCGTCTGTCAAGACAGGTGAAGAAGGCTAACCTTGCGCTGATGCTGGACTTCCATTATAGTGACACCTGGGCTGACCCTGCCAAGCAGTTTATGCCGAAACGCTGGAAGGATGCGGCTCCTGAGACTTTGTCTGACTCGGTATATGCATATACTCGTCATTGTCTGCAACAGATGATAGCCGCAGGCTGTACTCCTGATATGATACAGGTGGGAAATGAGATTACCAATGGGATGATGTGGGAGGTAGGACGCGTCAATGCCGCAGGTAGTGAGGGCTTCGACGTGCTCTCTCGTTTGTTGAAGAGTGGTGTCCGTGCCTGTCGTGAACTCTGTCCGAAGGCAAAACTGATTATCCATACGGAGAGGGCTGGTGACTGGGTTGTCACCAAGAACTTCTATGAGCAGATGCGCCGCCATCAGGTGGATTACGATATCATCGGACTGTCGTATTATCCGATGTGGCACGACCGTCTGCCTGTGCTCCACAATACCCTCGATTCCCTTGCTGTCCTGTTTCCCGACAAAGAGGTGATGATCGTTGAGACAGCTGCCTATTACTCTCATGAGCGTGATATCTGGTCGAAGGGACCGGATCAGTATAGCGAGTTCTATCCCATCACCACAGAAGGACAACGTCTGTTTACGAAGGAACTGATGGCAGAGCTGCGTAAACATAAGCATGTGACAGGTGTGTTTTGGTGGTTCCCGGAGGAGAATGAGAGTGGGCGACAGGTCACTAACTATTGGCTCAACCGTGGTCTGTTCGACAATCATACGGGTCGTGCCAAGCCTGCACTCTATGAACTGAAATGGTGAGTCGCCTGCTGACGCGATGTCGGCAAGCGACTCTCTCATTGATAAGGAAATCCTTTACTTGACAATAAACTTTTTCCCGTTCTGGATATAAATGCCAGGGTGTAGGGATTTCTTGTCTTTCACTTGATGGCCGCTGAGAGTATAGATGCGATCATCGGTAGGACGTTGAGCAGAGATGGTGCGAATTCCTGTCAACTGACTGATTGTCTTGGTGGGAGTATCCGTTCCTTCTACATAATATCCGTTAACAACATATACTGCACCGTCGTAAGGACGTGGGTTATCACCATTCTTCGTGATAATGAAATTAGAGGGTGCCTTTGCGGCTTTGAAAGTGAACTTGTAAATATAATGTCCGTTTTCGGCAATTCCCATTAGTGTCATTGAAGGACGGTCACCCCAGCCTCCAGTGATTCCAAGCAGTTGTTGCTCAGTTACTCCTTCTCCCCATGCCCAGATTTGATAATTGGCTTCTGTGGCAGTCTCAAAGAACAGACTGATTTCATCAGCACTATCAATAGTAGGAGTATAAACCTCTGGTGCAGGTATGTCTTCTTCTGGGAAGTTGCCCTTTACATAAACTCTATACCCTTTTGCCTCTAATGAGATGCTTTGTGAGGTAGAGAGATTTACTTGTTTACGGCTGGTTCCACTGCTGATAGTCTCGCTATTAAGCCACAGACTATATGCTCCTGCGGTAATTCCGGAGATAGTGGTATTTACCGTGGCTGTTCCGAAATTCAGTATAATGACGGCCTCGCTACTGCCGTACTTACAACTGTATGCAAGTACGTTGTTAGAACTGCTGGTCAGCCAAGTCGTGGAATGATGCGTAGAGGCTGTCTTTCCATCTTTGAATGCGTCAATACTATGCTTCAAAGCATTCAAGGTTCGGATGGTATTGAGCATCTTCTTATCAGTGCTATTCCAGTCAATTTTCTGGTCTGTAAAATAGTTCAAGGCTTGGTTACCGCCAATCTCCTGACCGTTATAAATGAGAGGCATACCCCATACGGTATGTGCTAAGACGGTTAAGGGATAACGGTTATTACCATATTTCTGAGTTAGTGTCTTTTTATCCTCATTATAATTCTGGTCGTGGTTTGTCAGATACACCATGCGCCCAAAACTAATGCTGTTTTGACCGTCAATCAGTTTGTTGGCGTTTGTTTTAAGTGAAGCAGCATAAACACCTGATGACCCATAATTGACAAGTGATGTCTGATACTGCCAGGCATAGTCATAATCGAACCCGACAGATTTCAGTTTCGCAGCATTAGTATCATTAGCAATGTCTGCCTCACCAAGGAATGTAATCGTCTTGCCACTCTTATAGGATTTGATGAGTGGAATGGTTGTCTGCCAGTACGATGCGGGAATAGCATTGCTGCTGACAAAGTCACAACGGTAGCCGTCAATGTCCGCTTGGTCAACCCAGAACTTCAGACAGTTATTCATCGCAGTGACGAGGTCACTATTATTGTAATTCAACTGATAGACATCACTATAGCCGTTTGGATGAATGAAGTTACTGCCGTTTTTACTATAATACTCAGGGTGTGAGGTTACCCAGTCAGCGTCTGTTGCTGTGTGATTTGGTACCCAGTCGAGCCATACCTCCATCTTCAATTCATGGGCACGGCAGACAAATGTCTTTAGGTCATCAATGGTTCCATAAGCGGGATTTACTTTTTGGAAATTAGTGGCTGCGTAAGGGCTGTTGATACCACCTCCTCGGGGATAGATAGGCATTAGCCACACAATATCCACACCGAGGGTTTTCAAGTCTTCCAGTTTGTCCTTAGCAGCGTTAAATGTACCGGCTGATGTAAACGCACCCACATTCATCTCGTAAATCACTTGATGACCTGCTTCATATTTTGTGGAGGAGGTGTTGATGGCATCAACATAGTCTGTCGCCATCATCTGAAAAGGCACTAGTGCCATTAGGAATACGAATATCTTTCTCATAATCTTTATTATTTATCTTTCAGTTGTAAAAGGGCGGTCCGTTCTTCCCAGAGCAGTCCGCCCGTGGTTAAAATTTTAACTCTAATTAAACAGTTGTACCTTTATGATGAAGCAGGTCATAACTGTTTTACGTATACCACATATCCCTTAGCCGATATGGCAATCTCGGATGCGGTGTCAAGAGTGTGCTCTGTGGCAGATGGACCTTGTTCGATAGTCTTGTCATTAAGCCACTGAGTGTATGTTCCGGCTTCTATGCCATTTACCTTCACGTTAACGTCTGATTTCCCTGGGTTCAATAGCACTACTACATTACCACGTTGATAGGCAAGTACCTGTGGGTTGCTGGTTGCCAGGAACTCCACGGGAGCGTCAGCGGCAAGTGAGGGCTGGGTATGATGCAATGCGATCAGTGTACGTACGGTGTTCTGCATCTTATGATCCACCTTGTTCCATTGTACCTTGGCATCTGTAAAATAGTTAAGGATACCAGGATCACCAATTTCCTGTCCTTGATAGAGCAAGGGCATGCCATAGAATGTAAATTCCAGCACGGTAAGCAGATAACGGTTGTCACCATAAAAGTCCTTCAGCGTATGTCCCCCGTCGTTGTAGTTCTGATCGTGATTGGTCAGATACACCATACGGCGGTTCTTGATTGCCTTCGAGGCATTGAGGAATGTGTCCAAGATCGTCTTCAGGGTGTCAGCCTTCTCGCTGTCTTTGAATTTCCATGCCAATGCTCCTTGGAGATCCCACGCATAATCATAATCGAAACCACAGGAGTCAATACGGATATTCTCCTTATTGCTGATGTCAGTCTCGCTGAGCATCTCGATGCCCACACCTTTGCTTTTCAGTTCAGCAATGATGTTCTGCCAGTACTTCACTGGGATGGTGGGGCTGCTGACATAATCGCAGCGGAAACCGTCTACATGACATTGCTCTACCCAGAAGTTCAATGTATTATCCATCTCGTTGACTAATCCTTCGTTCTGGTAGTTCAGTTCATAGACATCACCCCATCCATGCGGATGTACCATCTGCCCTTTGGCGTCTTTCGTGAAATATTCCGGATGCTCCTTTACCCAAGGATTCTCCACGGCGACATGATTAGGAACCCAGTCGAGCCATACCTTCATTCCTTTGTCGTGAGCAGCGGCAATAAAATCTTTCAAATCGGTAATCGTGCCATAAGCGGGATTGATGGCTTTGAAATTCATGGAGGCATACGGGCTGTGCATCGTCTCTCCACGAGGATAGATAGGCATCAGCCACAAGATGTCTATGCCTAACGTGTCAAGTCGTCCCAACTGCTCCTGTGCCGCCTTGAAAGTTCCTTCAGGGGTAAAGGCACCGATGTTCAGTTGATAGATGATGCGGTTTTCCCTTCCAACGGGCACCGTGTTGTCCACCAAGAAGGCTTCTTTCCCAGGGTTGCAGGCTGCCAGAAGCAGCACTGCACCGAGGGACAGGAGCGTATATAAGCTTATTTTTCTCATACGGATTAGTTAGCGGTAAAAGTATAACTCTGATTGGCAATAATGGTAGCAATATCCTGCTGTACGCCTTCACCTTCACCGTTCAGGATAAGGTTATACTCGCCACCGTCATTAGGAAGTGGGAATACCAAAGTCCCGTTCGCATTGCTGATAGGTTTGATACCGCGCCAGCCGCCATATATCTCGCCAGATCCCCAGGCGTAAAGTCGTGGATCTGTATAACCTGACACATTTTGGATAGTCACCGTGTTGGTTGAGAGCTCCCAAGAGGTATTCACGTCGAAGAACATCATACCTGTAGTTGTAATGGCGGGACCGTCAATCTGAGAACCATTACCGTTATCATTCAGAATAGGATTGAAGTTCCCGTTTGCAGGTAATTCGAAGAGATACCAGCCATTGTCGGTCACCTTGACAGGGGCTGCACCAGGCCATCCGCCACATGCCTCACTATCGCCCCATACATAGAGATGAGGATCTGCATAGCCGATAGTGTTTTTTACAGCAAGGAAGACTTTTTCATCAATAGGTTCCGGGGTTGGGGTCGGTGTGTCACCACCACCTTGATAGTCCTTGTCAATAATCTCATATCCACCATCGAAGATGCGGATATAGATGTCGTGGTCAATCGTGAAGTTCAAATCGCCACCTTCCCATTGCACGCCATTATTGTTGTTGTTGGGGATGAGGTTGAGGTTCAGTCCTGTGTTAGCCTCACCCATGTCAAAGTAGATATATTCATTCCCATTGATGGTCTGAGTGCCCGTAGGAGCCATTCCTGGCCATCCGCCGAAGGCTTCAGCATCGCCCCATGCATAGAGAGCTAATTCAGTCTGACTCGACTCATTGAGTACGAACAGTGCATAACCGTCATGCTTGACAGCGGGCTCTGGAGAGATTTCTTCAACGCCATCAGCGGTGATGCGTAGGTAGATATTGCGGTCGATGGTGAAGTTGAAGTCTTTCAGCTGTGAGCCGCCTCCCGCATTGTTGAAGATGAGGTTTTCGTTCAGACCGGCATTCTCTTCGCCGAAATCGAAATACTTCCAAGTTACACCGTCATGCTTCCATGTACCGGTAACCTCCATACCAGGCCATCCGCCGTTCAGGTCGTTCACATCACCCCACATATAGAGTGTCAGTGCGTCCCAACCAGTCTGATCATCCACATAGACGCAAAAGCCGTCGTGCTCAGGTTCTGGTGACTCACCACCTTCCCAGTAGTAACTCTCCCAGTGCTGTCCCCAGATGTTGGTGAAAGTACCGATACCAGGATTGTCGGTATGATGAGCCAGTTCACCGTTGAGGTCGAGTTCCTTGCCCTGACTTACTGAGTAGAAGTAGAACCCATCGGCAAGTGACTTACCGTTGACAAACGTCGAGGGATCTAGATAGACACCCCATTTGGCTGTGCTGGTGGGAGCTGCCATGAGTTTGTATTCCTCCTTGCCAATAGCCTCTTCCTCTCCGTTGAAAGCACCCAGAATGTAGATTTCCTCATTAGGAGTAGTACCAAATGGAGCGATGAACTCCAAGAGGATGCGGTCGGCGCGCGTCTCAAATTGCTGACGCTCATGATCGAACACAATGTCGTCGTTGCTCTTACAACCTGTCATCAATCCCGTCAGGGTGAGTACAGCCAGCAACAGACTATATAATCTCTTATTCATAGTTTTACTTGTTTACTTTTTTACCTTATAATATTTAATAGTTCGGATTCTGAACCAATCCGGGATTCACACTCAAAGCAGATTGTGGTAATGGATACCACTCATACTTGCGGTCACGTTTTGCAGGAAGCTCAAGTCCCGGTTCTGTAGCGCGTCCCCAGAACCACCATTGACCCTGTGTGAACTTGTCGAAGCGACGTAAGTCGGTACGACGGCGATTGCCCTCACCCAAGTATTCCTTACCCCACTCAGAAAGTATCCAGTCCATGTCAAAGTTACTAAAACCAGGACCAGGAATGCTCAGTGCACTGGTGCGGTCACCGCTCTTGAAGTAACGCTGACGGATTTCGTCCACATATTTCTTAGCTTCTGAAGCATTACCCTTGCGCATCTCACACTCGGCAACATTCAGATAAGCCTCCGCAAGACGGAACTGTACATCGTCGATAGACTTGAAACCACCATTGTCATCATTCGGATAGAGGGGATATTTCACCAGACGAATACCAGAGTTGGTCTCACCCCAGCGAGGACTCATGACTGTCTCGAGATCACGCCCTATGTTTTGGAAAGAGCCAATTTGGTCTACATACTTCAGACTCTGACCGTCACGGTCAGCATCTGCCGTCAGTACATCACCAGGCTCGAATACCTTACCGTCCTGTTCGAAGTGATAGTTGGCTTTCGCCAGTCCTTTCAGGAACATTCCCGGGCCGTGTGTCTTGGTATTATTGTCATATACATAGTTCTGTTTGCGGATATCACGGTCGTCAAAGCGTTCGTAGGGAGCACCCAATTTGTCATTATAGGGAGCACTCAAGAAACAATTGGGGTTGTCGGTGCCTCCCAGTGGGTCTACGTTACCTGAGTTGTCAAAGGATGGAACAAGACATACACAGTTCCAAGCCCCAATGCCGTCGTAAGTCTGTCCGTAAATAGCAGGATAGCAGTAATGCATGCCAACCATGGTGCGTACGTTCGAGATAGCGTTGGCGGCACCCTGTCCATCTTCAGCAGCCAATGCGAAGATCACCTCTGGGCACTTCACATTATCCATACTATAGAGGTCACGGTAGTTGTCGGTCAATCCATAGGCTCCGTATTTACCACTGATAATCTCCTTCGACAGAGCCTCGCATTCATCATAGTGCTTCTCACCGATGAATACTTCAGCATTGAGCAGCAGACGGGCTTTCAGTAGACGGTTCATACCCTGATTGGCGCGGTTTACCATCGTGTGGTTGGCATCGTCTTGTGCCAGACTATTGACTGTCTCGTCCAGTTCAGTAGCGATGAAATCGTAAATCAGTTTACATGAGGTGTTGAAGTCAGGATCAGCCGTTCCAGGCACCTCACTGCCAGCCGATGTGTTCAAAGGCAGTGCACCACCCCAGAGTTCGAAGATACAGTAGTAGTTCCATGCACGAAGTGTGCGAACCTCTGCTACATACTGTGCCAAAGCATTTTCTGTCATACCAAGACTGGCAGCATTCAGACCTTCCAGATCGCTCAACAACAGGTTGGAGAGTCCGATGGCTGTCCATGCGCCTTTCCACGCATTCTCAATGATAGTCGATTCGGAGTTCCAGTTATGCCACGAAAGAACAGTCTTCATGGCTTCGTCCCATCCCCACAGACCACCGTTCCACACACGCCAGGTCAGTTGGTCGGCAGGATATTCTGAAAGGTGGAAGAAATTCTCACCAGCCAGTGTGCTGGAAGTCTGACCGTAGATAGCTGCTACGGCACCTTTCACACTTTCCTCATTCTGGTAGTAAACACCGGCATCAATACGGTCGTACACCTTCTCATCCAAATCGGTACAAGCCGTCAGTCCCAGTCCAACAACCATTGCTATGATGCTATATTTGATTGCTTTCATAACTTTCTAATCTTTAATTAATCAGTTCTTCTATTATATATTAGTGGAATCTCAGTGTTACACCGAGACTTACCTGCGTAGCCTGTGGATAGGCGCTATTTGTGTCGATACCTGGGGTAATACCATTGGAGGTAACGATAGAAGGGTCATTTCCTTCGTAGGCTGTCAGCGTGAAGAGATTCTTTGCTGTCAGATAGACACGCAGACTCTCAATCAGTTCACGCTTCTTTGGTGTGAAGGTGTAACCGACTGTCACGTTGTCGAGTTTAAAGTAGTTGCCGTTCTCCAGGAAGTAACTGCTGATAACACCACCACCAGAGGTGATATTATTATAGTCGGTATAGGCAGTGCGCAGTACGTTGTCGGTACCACATCCTTTCAGTCCCATACCATATTTGCGCATATTGAATATCTTATACCCTAAGGCACTGCGGAATAGCATGCTCAGGTCGAAGTTCTTGTAGCGGAAAGAGTTGCTCCACGACAAGAAGTGTTTCGGGGCACCGTTGCCGATGTTGCGCTTCCAAGCGGGATCTGCCTGAGCCACTGGTCTTGCCTCTCCCTCATTATCGTAGATCAGCAACTGACCAGTTTCGTCAATACCCGCATGCTCATAGCCATAGAACTGACCAATCTTTCCACCTTCCTCAACACGGAAGAAATATTCAGAGGTGCCCAGACCTGGTTTCTGGTAGAGATCCAGATAGGCTGCTTTATAGACATCACTTGACAGCTTGGTCAGCTTGGTTGTACCTGTACTCCAGTTGACACCGGTGGTCCACTTCACGGCAGTCTTTGAGAGAACGTCGTAGTCGAGTGAAATTTCAAGACCAGTGTTCTTGGTCGTACCAACATTCACCAAGATATTGTCATAGATGAATGGAGGCTGTGGAGCTGTGTAGTTATAAAGCAGGTCCTTAGAGCGGCGATCGAAATACTCAATGCTACCGCGCAGGTGACTGTTCAATGTAACGAAATCAATACCAACGTTGAAGGCTGTCGATTTCTCCCATGCCAAGTCAGGATTGGCGTTCAATGAGGGTGCATATCCGATTACCCACTGGTTGTTCAAATAATAAGAACTGTAACTGCTATAGGTCGAGAGTGACTTATAAGCATCGAAATCTGAACGACCTGTTACACCATAGGAGATGCGAGGCTTCAAACTCTGGAACATTTTGAAAGTGTCCTTCAACCCAGGAGTGCTTGTGACTTCCCATGCCAATGAGATAGAAGGGAAGGTACCCCATTTTTTGTTCTTACCGAACTTGGTGGAACCCTCGTGACGCAGTGATGCTGAGGCATATAGCATATCGTTATAGTTGTAATTCAGTCGACCGAAGAAACCAATCAGAGTCGATTCAGATGAGCCGCCCCAGAGATTAGCCTTACCGTCTTTTAGAGCCGTACCGTTGCCGATACCATACCAAGACATGGAGTCATAGACGAAGTTCATGTTTTCATTACCACTCTGCTCCCATTTTGAGCGTTCCCATGAATAACCAAGAACAGCCTTCAGTTGATGCTTCTTTAGTGTCAACGTGTAATTGATGAGCCACTCTAAACGGTTGGTCCACCACTTCTGGTAGTTGACGTTGGCACGACCTTCGAAGCCTGTCCAGTAACTCTCACTGGATGTCGTTGGTGTGTAGAAGTTCGATTTCAGGTCGTTATACTGCAGTGCATAACTCAGTGAGGTGCTCAGGTTATGCATCTCCTGCTGTAAGATGTTCACCTTTACGTCGGCATTACCTAAGATATAGGTACGGTCACCCTCGTTGACGTTGTTCAGCAGGTCGTTGACAGGATTGTGGATTCCTGAAGGTGAACTGGGCTGATAGTAGTTACCGTTGGCTCCTTTCACAGGGATGGTGGGGTTCATGGTCAGTGCTGTGTCAAACAGACCGTCATTGCCCCAGTCCTCATGCACTTTACGAGCAGAGACTGACGCATTGAACTGCAGGTAGTTTTGCAGTACGCGTTGCTCCATGACAAAGCGTCCGCCATACTCTTCACGCTTGGAAACGATGTCCAGACCGTTACCGCTTTTGTAGTTCAGTGAGGCTCCAAAATAACCGTTCTTCGTAGAACTGTCAATCGAGATGTACTGGTTCAGACTGTAACTGGTCGAGCGGGTTATCTCGTCCCACCAGTCAGTGCTAGCGCCATAGTCGGTGGCACGGCGTGAGCGACGGAACTCGTCAGGGGACAGGATGTCTGGTTTTGGCTTGGCGAAGTTCAGGGCGATATAGCTGTCGTAGGTAACATTCGTCACACCAGCCGTGCCAGAACCTTTCTTTGTGGTTACCAAGATAACACCGTTGGCACCGCGGGTACCATAGATAGCAGCAGAGCCGGCATCCTTCAGTACGGTGATGCTCTCGACATCCTGAGTGGCAATGTTGCGCAGGTCACCACCGGCAATACCGTCGATGACAATCAGCGGGCCGTTGCTTGCTGTCAGAGAACCGGCACCACGTACCTGGATATCGGTCATCGCATTCGGGTTGGCATCAGCAGTAGCAGCGACGTTCAGTCCGGTTACCTTACCGGCAATCAGTGCCATCGGGTCACTGGCAGCACCTTGGTTGAACTGGTCTTTGTTGATCTGTACCACTGAGCTTGAAATCTCTTTCTTGGCAAGTGAGCCGTAACCAACGACTACGACTTCGTTCAACTGAGCGACATCTTCTCTTAAAGTGATGTCCAAATTGTTCTTTGCCTTCACTTCCTGTGGCACGAAGCCGATGTAAGTGATGACCAGAGTGGCACCAGTCTCACACTTCAGTTGGAAATTACCATCAAAGTCAGTGACGGTTCCGTTTGTCGTACCTTTGACCATCACACTGGCTCCGATGATGCCTTCACCTGTGTCATCCTTCACATGACCATTAATGGTGGTCTGTGCCGAAACATCCAAGGCAAAAAATACCATTGCGAGCATCAGTAGGATTGCCCTTAGGCTTACGCCGTTTCCCGTTTGACGGGAATGCTCAAATGTTCTTTTCATTTTGTTGTTGTTTTAAGTTAAAAAAAATATAGTTATTTGTATATAGATTTCAATCCTTCAATCCTAATTGCCGCACCACCGCTACGGGCAAGGCTCAGGTGCAATATGCTCTCGCTCGTCACTTCCTCCTGACGGATGGTCATAGGGTAGGGGTTCTTCTCGTAGTCGGCATCCGGTCCGTCCTCATAGATGACGGCGTGGTATGTCATCCCTTTGTCAAGGAAGTCAAGGGAAAGGTCGATCTGGCGTGCCTCCTCATTGGTGATACTGCCTACGAACCATCGGCCACCATCACGCATTCCCGACGTGCCGTCGCCTACCCGTAGCCTTTCTTTACGTGCCACAGTGACATATTTGCCAATCTCACCATTTGGTACCAGAGTCTGGCTCCAGGTAGTTGGGCAACTCTCAATAAAGGTCAGTCCCGGTTGTCCCTCGTAGTTCTCGATAGCGTCGGCAGCCATCTGCAACGGACTGTAGATGACCACGAACTCACCGAGTTGCTTGGCAAGGGTGGAGTGAGGATGGGTACCCTTCACCACTTCCGAGAAATTGAAGATGGCAGGGGTGAAGTCGGTAGGTCCTGCGAGACAGCGGGTGAATGGCAAGGTAACGGTATGGGCAGGTGGATTACCGCCTCTAACATCCCAGGCATTGTATTCCTGTCCGCGAACACCCTCCTGAGTCATCAAGTTGGGAAGGGTACGCTGGATACCGGTAGGCATGGCGGGCTCATGGTTGTCAATCATGATCTGGTGCTTGGCGGCACACTCTATTACCTTGCGATAGTGGCGGATGCCGTATTGCGACTTGGCAAGTTCCTTACCGTCGAAGTAGTGTCCTACATAGCCTGTCTTCACGGCACGGATGCCCAGACGATTGTACCAGGCGAACGCCTCGTCCATCTGTTCCTCCAATAGTCTCGCATTGCCCCATGTCTCGGTATGTCCGATGAAACGGACTCCTTTCGAGAGGGCATAGCGGCAAACTTCCTCAATGTCGAAGTCGGGATAAGCCTTCAGGTAACTGATCTGCTCTCCCTTGCCCCAGCCAGGGTTCCAGCCTTCAGCCAGCACGCCACTGAATCCGTGACGGGCGGCGAAATCGATATATCTTTTGACGTTTTGTGTGGTTGCTCCGTGAGTGGGTCCCATCTCCCAGGTGTTCTGCTTCTTGTGGATGCTCCACCAGATGCCGATATAGCGTCCTGGCTCTATCCATGATGTGTCCTCTATCTTAGAAGGCTCGTTGAGGTTCAGCATCAGACGGGAAGTTATCAAATCTCCTGCGCGTGTACCTATTATAATAGTGCGCCAAGGAGTTTTCTTCGTTCCCTCGCAATAGACTTTTACTCCGTTTTGCCAAGGAGTCAGTGCCGTCATCAGGCGTACACTGCCGTCGCTGTTGTTTCGTGGTGTCAGGTTGATGCTGGCATAGTCCTCTAATGCCGCCTCATGAAGAGCAAGATAAATATCCTTGTCATACTCAATGGTCAATGGGGTGCATACCGTATCCTTCTTGCTCAGTAAGTCAGAGGTATAGATACCCTCGAAATACTCGGTGCGGTTGGTGGGGATTGACCAAGCCTTGGCATCGTGTGCCAAGGTCATTTCGGTCAACTCCTCTAGAATACAATACTTCTCACTATTATTATTAGTATGAATCACATATCTGAATCCTATTCCGTCGTTGAACACACGGAAGATAACACTCATCCGCACCTTCGCTCCTGTTTTCTCCTGTAAGTCAACCGTGAGTTCGTTATAATGGTTACGGATGGTCTCGTCCTCACCCCATGGCTGCTGCCATGTCTCGTCCTTTGAGTCGGTATGCTCGTCCGTTATTCTCATATTCTCACCCAGTGTTCCCTTGTCAAGTTGGAAACCGAGATGTGACGGGGCGATAATAGGGGTTTGGTTATAATTGACTGTGTAGTAGGGTTTGCCCGACTTCAGTCCGACGGTCAACGAAATCCGACCGTCGGGTGAAGTCACATGCTTCGCTGCGTTACCCAACGCGGTGAAGACAGTCATTAAACTAAAACAAACTACTAACCTTAAAAAGTTCCTATTCATAATTTTAGTATTTATCATGTTTTGGCATTCGACGGCAAAATTAGAACTTATGCTATCAGTTTCCAAGCACAACAAATAAAAATCAAAGTGCCTCAAAATGTATCTATCTGACAATAAGAATGTTGCGAAAATTAGTAGTTTGTAAAATCTAAAGTTTTTCAATTCATATTTGGCTATTTTCCCACAGAATCATTTGGAGCTTATCCTAAAAAGACTTATCTTTGTTGGCGAAACATAAAACCCCAAAACTCTGTTGACTTATGATGAAGCGTCTCTTCCTTTTATTGCTGGTGGTCTGTTGTGTACCGAAAGTACACTCAACTCCCAATATACCCCAACTATATCAAACGCTTGACAGTCTTATCGCATTCTCCGATGAGATCATGACAGCCAAGGAACGTCATATCGAGTCACTCGGTAACGGATTACAGGGCATCCATCTCTCCTCCTCCCAGCGTTATGAGTTCAATATGCGTCTGTACGATGAGTATGTTGCCTTCCGTTTCGACTCTGCCTATTATTATATAAGGAAGAATATTTCACTTGCCGAACAAGAAGGAGTTCCACAAGAACAGTATGCTGCCAGTTTGATCAGACTTTCACACATCCTGTCTGTCAGTGGACTCTTTAACAAGGCTGAGAGGATCTTGACGACCATCCACCCCGAGCGACTTTCTGACACTGACCTTGTAGACTATTACAACCAGCGTGTGGAAATTAATCTCTACCGTTCGGAGATGGCGCAGTACTCACCCTTTTTCAGTGAATATATTGATAGTGCCCAGTATTACCGTCAGAAAGTGATGCAGGTCGCTCCCAAAGAGTCGTTCGCCTATATTACCAATTATGCTGGATACATCTGTGAGACAGGTGATATTGATGGGGCAATCCGTATGTTTGAGCGTTACCTGCCTACCTTCCAGTCTGGTGACCGCCGTTACTCCATTGTCGCCAGTACCCTTGCCTTTTTCTATATGCGTAAAGGTGATCAGCAGATGCAGGAACGTTATCTTCTGCTCAGTGCCATCAGTGATGTCAAGGGGGCGATCCTGGAGAATATCTCTTTCCGTGAGTTGTCTCTATTTTTGTTAGATAGGGGTGAATTGGAGAAAGCCTACATTTATCTTTCACGTGCCAGTGGTGACGCTAAGGCGTATGGCAGCGGATTACGTAGTTTGCAGGTGGCTCGTCTGGCACCAGTCATCACCAATGCCTATGACTTGGCGCGTAATCAGACCCAGCGGCGAACCAACATCTTGTTGCTGGCAGTCTCCGTTTCGGCATTATTGCTTTTAGCACTGATGCTTTTCACGTTATCCTTGCTTCGGAAACGGCGTATCGCCTCCCGTAAAATCAGCCTGATGAATGAGGAACTTTCTCATCATAACGAGGAGATACAAACATTGAACGGACAAATGAAGGAGGATAACCTCATCAAGGAAGAGTATATCGGACGTTTCCTGCAACTATGTAGTGACTTGGTGCATCGTGGAGAGGAACGTAACAAACTGCTCAACCGACTGGCTCGTGACCGTAAGTTGGAGGATCTCTATGCTGAGTTGAAGAATTACACCACTATCAATGAGGGTGTCCGCCTGTTCCACAAGAACTTCGATACGGCATTTCTGAATATCTATCCGAATTTTATAGACGAGGTAAACAAACTGATGATGGAGGAGAATCGCTTTGAGAAACCTGATGACGCCAAGAAACTCAGCACAGAACTGCGGATTCTTGCCCTCATCCGATTGGGTATCACTGACAATCAGCGGATCGCGGACATCCTGCGTTCCAGCATCACCACGATCTATACCTATCGGTCGAAAATGAAAGCACGTGCCGTATCGAAGGACACCTTTGAGGATGACATCTGTAAAATCGGCACTTATTAGTCCATTGCCTTTATTGTGGTTTCCTGGTCTTACCTATTTATATATTATTTGAACAAAGAATACTCTTGTACCTCCCAGGCAAGGGCACTGGCTCCTAAGACATCACGCTCCTGGTCGTTCAGTTCTGAGAGGGTCACCAACACTTTGCCCCGCATATTACGGAAGACATGGTTCTCGAATGACTCCTGGGTAGGCTCTAGCAACCATTTGCCGGCATGGGAGACACCTCCCGTAATGATGATTGCCTCAGGGTTGACGATAGAGGCATAGGTGGCTAGTCCGATACCGAACAGATAGCCGGTGCGGCGGTATACCTCTATGGCAAGTTCGTCACCCTCATCACATAAGGTGGAGATGGTCTTGGCATCCAAATGCTCTATGTCACGCATCTTCGAGGGGGTATCACTCTCCGCAAGCAACTCCTTCGCTGTCTGGACGATACCCGCAGCGGCAACGTAAGTCTCCAGACATCCTTTGAGTCCGCAGGGACAGGGTCTGCCGTTGTCCTTCAGACAGGTATGTCCTATCTCACCGGCATAGCCTTGGGCTCCCTGATGCTCGTGTCCCTCGGAGAAGAAACAACTGCCCAGTCCGACACCGAGGTTCAGCACGATGAAGTTCTTCATACCATGCGCAGAGCCGTACATCTTCTCACCTAGTGCTGTGTTATGGGCGTCGTTTCCTAAGGCGACAGCGATTCCCAGTCGGTCACGAAGCATGGCAGCCAAGGGTATGATACCTTTCCATGGGAGGTTGGCGGCATTCTCGATGCAACCGGAGGTATGGGAGGCACTCGGACAACTGATACCTACTGAGCGGATAGCCTCGTAGCCGCCGTTAGCCTCTGCGATCTCCACAATGCTCTCCGTCAACTTCTCAACATACCTGTTGATGTCGGGATAGTCGGGGGTGGCGAACTGGTCGTGGGCAATCACGTTGCCACGAACGTCAACAATCGCATAGGAGGTTACGGCATTACCGATGTCTACACCGATGACGCGCTTCTTGATACTGGTCGCTTGCATAGTTTTTGTATATAAGATTTTTAGTTCCGCTTGCAAAGATAGACATTATATTTCAAAATCCCACATTTTTATATGCCTAAATATTCCTAAAATCCTGCTATCCCTGCTACAATGTGGTTGAAATGTCGATAAATAAAGGGTGGAGGCTGTAGCAGGATGGGGATTTATCCTGCTACAATGGTGCTACAATCCTGCTACAGCATTCCACCCATCTATTTATTTCCTGAGAGTCATATAATAGCCGCGAATACCACTGATTCCTCCTTTGGGGAAGTTGAGCCGCTTGATAGCTGTTCCCAACGATTTCAGGTTAGGTACATCGCTTGCCTTCAAGTGTTTGGAAATCTCTTTCTGAATATCCGTGACAGTCCAGAAATACTTCTTACTATGCTGGTCCGTCGGCTCAAACAGGCTCTGCAAGATCAGTTCTGGGGACGATAGTTGCTGATAAGGCATGTTATGCTCCTGAATCTCCTGCTCGTCCTCACTGGTAAACCAGTAGACGCAACCCTTCTGACGCAACTCTGTCATCGCCTGCGCATACATCTGTTTATAGGGTATGGGGGCTGTCATGTCAATCTCTCCTGTCACCTCCACGCACAGGTAGCGACGACTGCCGTCCCCACTGGGCAAGGGTGTGCTGTCGTTAGTGGTGGCGATGAATGAGCAAAGGCGGGGTATCATCGTGTACTGGTCGGAGCGCATCTTCCTTGCCTGCACGTCCTTCTCTGTCAACAGTCGTTTGATCTTCGCTTGCTCCCGCTCTGTCTTGGCGTTATACTCGTCGATGCACACCAGCCACATACGACCTAAGACACGCTCCACCTGCTCGGCATTCTCCATCTTGATGTCGTCCATATAGTACTCACGCATGGAGGGAGGAAGGATGTTCTTGCAGAAGTTCGACTTCTTGATACCTTGTCCGCCGATCAGCAGCGGCACCATCGAGTTACCATAGTCGCGGTTGAGGTTGAGTGCCTGTGCCACCATGGCGAGGAACCATCGGTGGAAGAACGTCTCCCAATGCTGATACGTCGTGGGCAGACGACGGGCGAAGGCTCCGATATAATCTTGTTTTCTGTCCCATTCCCCCACAGCGGCGAGAAACTCGTGAATGGGGTTGTAGTCTTGGATATGTGCTGACTCAACATAGGTACGGATATCATTCATCCAACTCTCACCACCCTCTTTCATCTCCTCCACGACAATACTCTTCAATTCTCTGTCTGTCAATGGTCTCCACTCTTTATAGGTCAGGTCGTTAGGACGGTATTCCGTCACCTGTTTCACCACGTTATAGCGTAGTTGGTAGCGACGGTCGAAGAACTCCACGATAGAACGCATGATACGCTCCTTCTCGTTCATCTGCGAGAGGGGTTTCTCACTTTGCGGCTTCCTGTAGGCATTACGGAAGATCTTGCGGATGACATCTTCGGAGAGCGTGCGGAAACGACTCTGCCAACGGGTGCGCTCCACACTGTCTTCCTCGCCCAGATGTGCCTTCGCACAGTAGTCGGCGAGTTGCTGTACACAATGTTCCACGTTATCACCTGCCTCCTCCAAAGCCTTCGACAGACAGGTATGGTACTCCAACTGTGCCTGCTCACGTACCTCCAGCGAGGGAGGTGGCAGTACATTCCCTTCGTCATCCGAATGGGTGTCCTCATAGGCTTTCAGGACATCCTGCTCCTCACGGACGACGGGAAGCGGTAGTGCCTCTGGCTGGTAATAGAGTTGTGGGTCATGACTCATACGGCAACCAACCTTCAAGGATTGCTCCTTGACGAACACCTCACAACCTGTCAAGGCACTATACAGGCGCACGGCACTGTTCTGCGCATCGGTCAGGTAGGCGAGATAGCTCTCCTTGTCATGTTTTGGCTGTCCCTCAGGTGCTTGGCAGCGCACCACCACTTTCAAGGTCACGCCACTCACCCCTGCGAAGGCAAGCAACGTATAAGGTACCTGTGCCACCCTGCGTCTCATCATCGCCACCTGTGACAAGCCCTTCTCACAGTTGACATCAAGCAGGAGCAAGTTGGTGAAGTCCTTCGGATGGTCGAGACCGTCCTTGCCGAACGTTGCCGAGAAGATGAGGTAGGGCAGGCGGTCCTTGTCCGTCAGGTAGTAGTGGGGACTCCCTTCTTCCTCCATCAGTCTCGACAAACGGGCACTGGTCGCTATCCGTTCTGCCGCTTCCTTGTTATTACCCGAGCGCATACGTTCTACTACGGCGCTCAATTCCGCACTCACTGGTGTACAAAGTTCACCGACTTTGGTCTTAATCTTTGAAATTCTCATTGTAGTTATTGATAATAGCCAGCTATGATAACAAGCTATGGTTGTGATGCAAAGGTACAAAAAATAAACGAAACGACCAAAGAATCGTTTCGAATATTGTATTAGATGCCTCCGATTGAAGACGAAGATGCCTTGCATAAGGGTTGCAGGCTACTGGTAATGGGGTATTAGTGCCTACCTTCGAGGGAATTAGAAGCATCCTTTCAACCGTTCGGCTATAGCCAAACGACTGAACGGCTCCAGCCAAACAACTGAACGCCTATAGCCGTTTTCAATCCACTCAAAAAACAGTCGCTGTCTGGTTGTGGGGTTGTAGCAGGATTGTAGCAGGATTGTAGCAGGATAAATTCCCATCGTGCTACAGGCTCCGCCCTTTGTACATCAGCATTTCAGCCACATTGTAGCAGGGATAGCAGGGTTCACTCGTACTAATCCAAAGCCTGGGGCGAACACTCACACTTCCGTATAGATGAACTGTTGACCTTGCTTGGTCTTCAGGAGACGGGGAGTGTCGCTCTGGCACCATGCCTCCAATTGTTTGCGGGCGGAGTATTTGGTGAGGTTGGCGAATAGGGCGAAACGGCGGACGGTGGTGTAGCCGAAACCTTGGAGGCTCCGCTGGAGGGCACGGTCGATATGCTTCGTGTCGGCAAGTAACTCCTGGGTGTCGGGATTGTTGGCACGGCGGAAACCACGGAGCCAGTTGCGCACACTCTCCTCGAACGACTTCACCGACTTATACTCGATGCCCTCGAAACGGACATCATAGTTTTTGACATCCTTTGCGTCAGTAATCTCACGGCGCAGTCCGATCTTCGGGGCAAACGAACCGATAAGGGTCTCCAGCCGATAGCCTTCGGCAAGGTAATAGCCCGTCGCCTGGATGAAGGCATTGAACGAGCGGGTGAGTTCTCCGGGACGCAGGGCGTAGTGCTGGGCACAATAGTCGTCCAACTGTCTCATCGTTACTTTCTGTCCACTACGTGGACGGACATACAACAGGTTTTTACCATCCTTCCCTTTCATCGGGGAGGGATGAATCTCAAAGGGCATTCCGTCTTTCTTTCTTGGCATAGTTGATGATAGTTTTGGTTTTACAGATGCAAAGTTACGAAAAGTCGAGAGCAAAACAAAAGAATTTATTCTTTTTTTTTGCCGAGACGGAGTAACTTCGCCATCTCTGAAGGCAAAGTTACGAAAAAGCACCCTGTGCAACCGATTGCACGACCCGCTTTACCTTATTTAATAGTTGAAAAGTAGCACGTAAAGGTAAAAATAGTATCTTTGCACACAGACAACTAAAAACTTACAGATATGAAGAAAATCTACACAACCCTTTTATTGTTTGTTGCCTCACTGACCGCATCGGCTCAGGGATGGCCGGCCAATTATGATGGTGTGATGCTGCAAGGCTTCTACTGGGACTCGTATTCGGATACCAAGTGGACGAACTTAGCGTCTCAGGCAGATGAGCTCTCACAGTTCTTTGAGTTGATATGGGTACCACAGAGTGGCTATTGCAACACCCTGACCAATCAGATGGGCTATTCTGACATCTGGTGGCTTGACCACAAGAGTGCTTTTGGTACGGAGGAACAGCTACGCTCTATGATTAGCACGTTCAAGGAGAAGAATGTGGGTATCATCGAGGATGTGGTGATTAACCACAAGAACGGTAACACCAGTTGGTGCGACTTCCCCAACGAGTCGAAGAACGGTTATACGCTGACATGGGACAATACGAACTTCTCAGGGATCTGTATTGGTGACGAATGTAACGATGCCGCTAATCTGAGCAAATGGAGCCCTAATGGTAAGAAAACCACTGGAAAAGCAGATACTGGTACTAATTTTGACGGAGCACGTGACCTCGATCATACCAATGCCACCGTCCAGCAGAATATCAAGACATACCTTGACTTCCTGTTGAAAGACCTCGGCTATGCAGGTTTCCGCTATGATATGGTCGGAGGCTATTCCCCCACCTATACTGGTATCTACAACACCTCAGCAAAGCCCACCTATTCCGTAGGCGAATACTGGATGAGTGATGGTAAGACAGGTCTGGTGAACTGGATTAACGGCACGAAGGTGGAAGGTGTCGTCCAGAGTGCCGCCTTTGACTTCACCATGAAATGGAATATCAACAATGCTTTCAGTAACAGCAACTGGGAACTGCTCAATGGGGAAGCCTTGGCTAATGACGCCGACTATGCCCGCTATGCAGTGACTTTCGTGGACAACCACGATACTTATCGTGACGCCAATGCGTTGAAGACTAATGTCTGTGCCGCTAATGCCTATATCCTCACGATGCCGGGAACACCATGTTTGTTCCTCCCTCATTGGAAGGACTACAAAGGCTCGTTGAAGAGACTGATTGCCACACGTAAGGCAGTGGGTATCAATAATCAGAGTAAGATCCTGGAGGCATCTGTCGAAGGTGCAGGCTATGTGCTGAAGGTTCAGGGAACGAAAGGTACAGCCATGTTGATACTGGGTGGCTCAACAGGAGTGAATACAAGTGGATACCAACTGGCGACAGAAGGCAGGAAATACAAGTTGTATGTCAGCGAGGGTGTTGATATCTCTTCTGTTACTGCCATTACGGATACGGATGCGAAGTCAGAGGGTACTAATGTGACGATTCCTTCTTTCTGTACGGTGGAAGAAGGAGAGACCTGTGCCTTCTTTGAGGCTCCGATGTCATTTGGCTCTACCGTCTACTGCTGGCGCTGGGACAATAACTATAACTACACCAAGAACGCATGGCCTGGCAGTCAGTGTACGAAAGTAGGTACTTCCAGCAGTGGCAAGGGTGTGTATAAATGGACCTTCAAGGAGTCAGAAAAGAAATCACAGTCCAGTCCGAACAAGGGAATTATCTTCAGTGGTGGCGGCAAACAGACGGGTGATATGATGTTTGTCAATGGCGGCTATTATCTGGAGGATGGATTGTGGGACAGTGTGCTGTCACCAACGGATATCCAGCAGGTAAGGGGAGTGTCTCGTCCGAACACAGACAATAACTGGTATGACCTTAACGGTCGCAGACTCACAGGTGAGCCGACGACGAAGGGCGTGTATATCTATCAGGGAAAGAAAATACTTAGGTAAGAACCATTAGATATTTGCTAAGAAAAGAGGGGAAGGATTTACTTTCCCTCTTTTCTTTCGTTCATATACTCACGTGGCGACATGCCGTAGAACTTCTTGAAGATGGTTGAGAAGGAGGCGGCATTGTTGAAGCCGCAGGCATACATCACCTCGGTGATATTCACATTCTGTCCTGCCAACAGGTTGGCTGCCTGCTTCAAGCGGATATTACGGATGAAGTCATGAGGTGTCTGTCCTGTGAGCTCTTTCATCTTTCGGTGCAGATGAACGCGGCTGATACCTACCTCATCGGCGATGGCATCCACACTCAGCTCAGAGTTGCCGATATTCTTGTTGATGACAGCCATGATACGCTCAAGGAGCTTGTCGTCAGGAGTCTTGATCTGCAATTCGTCCACCTTCTGCTCCAACTGGTCGTTGCGACCGTATTTCAGACGAAGAATGTGGTGAGTATGGATGAGATTGATGATGGTACGTCGCAGGATGTCCATATTGAAAGGTTTGACAATATAGGAGTCTGCTCCTGTCTCTAAGCCCTCTAACTGGTCTTCGTCACGGTTCTTTGCCGTCAGGAGGATGACAGGGATATGACTGGTGATAGGATTAGCCTTCACTTTCGAACAGAGGGTGTTGCCATCCATCTCAGGCATCATGATATCGGATATCAGAAGGTCTGGGAAGGTCTTCAGCACTTCTGCCAATGCCTCCTTACCATTCTCACACCCAATGACCTTATAGTTGTTTGACAGCTCTTGGATGAGGTATTCACGAATCTCCTGGTCGTCCTCAGCAATCACAATCGTCTGCTGTTTGTTTGCTTTAGGAATGATGACTTCCTGCTGGTTGTTGTCAGCGGTCATCATGGCATCCTCGTCAAACAAATTGTTTGCATGGGTGACATCCTCTTTGTCGGTTACCATCTCCTCGGGTTTCAGATGCTCGTTACCCAATGGGATGGTGACGACGAACTCACAGCCCTCGCCCTCTTCATTGTTGTGGGCGGAGATGGTGCCGTGATGCAGCTCCACCAAGGAACGGGTGAGGTCGAGTCCGATACCTGTTCCTACGTTACGGTCGTTGACAGAGGACGGTGACTGGTAGAAACGCTCAAAGATACGCTCTAACTTGTCTTCTGGGATTTTCTCGCCATTGTCGAATATACGGATCGTGGCATTTTTGTCGTCATGGAGGACCTTGATGCAGATCATACCACCGGTAGGTGTGAACTTGAACGCGTTAGACAAGATATTGACGATGACCTTGTCAAAGTTGTCACGGTCTATCCATACTGGCAGCATCTGGGTGTCGTGCTCATAGCTGAACTGGATGTTCTTCGCCTTCGACTGCTGGGTGAAGAGGGTGTGGATATCTCTGACGAAACTAATCAGGTCTGTCTCACACATATGCATCTGCATCTGTCCTTTGTCAATCTTACGGAGGTCCATCATCTGGTTGATGAGTCCTAAGATACGTTCCGCATTCCGTCGGATGGTCTCATAAAGACTGCGTCGGTGTGGATCGTCGTCCTGTTTCATCAAAGAAAGCAAAGGAGAGACAATCAGCGTCATAGGTGTACGTATCTCATGGCTGATATTCATGAAGAAACGCAGTTTCGCCTCTCCCATCTCCTCAGCATGGATATGCTCCTGCAGCCGGAGGTTGTCTTGCTCCTTGTGACGGCGATAGAGCAGATATTTCCATGCGATGAAGGCAAGAATCAGCAGGTAGCAGACATAGGCGAGATAAGAGCGATACCAAGGTGCATGGATATATACGGTGAAGCAACGCTCCTCTGTGGTCTGGTTATTACGCTGTGCCACCACGCAGAAGTCGTAGTTGCCTGGTGCCATGTGACTGAATGTGATCTCATTCGTTCCAGGTTGCAGACGTACCCACTCCTCTTTGTTGATGCGATAGCTGTATACGATATGCTCTGGGTTGTCGTAGGTCAGTGTTGACAACTGGATGGTGAATGAGTTGTCACCACTGCTCAGGACGAACCGTTTGGAGGCGATCACCGTTGTGTCCGTGACATGATACCATCCCGACTTGGTCTCTGGTGTGACAAATTCCCCATTGATAGAGAAGGCAGTCAACTTGACATCAGCCTTCCACTCTGTTTGTTTGATATCGGAGGGATTGAACCATGTCACACCGCCGACACCTCCGAACATCATCGTTCCTTTAGCGGAGATACTGGAGGCACCGTCACTGAACTCGTTACTTTGCAAGCCGTTGTCCACAAAGAAACTCTGGGTCAAATGTGTCTGTGGGTTATAACAGCACAGACCATGATCCGTACCCACCCATATATTCCCTTGTTGGTCTTGCTGGATAGAGGCGATACCATTGTCGGCAAGTCCTTTTTCCATATTCAGGTGACGTAGTTTCTTGGTGGTAAGGTCATAGGCGTAAAGTCCGTCATTGGTTCCGATACACAAGTTGTTATTGTATTCTCTTGCTATACGAGTGGGAGTGCCATAATTAATGGTGTTCGCTCCAAATACTTTTGTCCAGCTCTCGCTGGCGATATCCATACAACAGACACCCATCGTGGTGGCAACATAGATACGCTTATCATCTGGGGACAGTGAGATCTGTGAGATATAGTTGTTGATAATACTGTTTGTCCTACGGTCGGAGACAGCATTCTCTTCTGTCACATAGCTTTTCACCTCCCCGGAACTTAATCGCAGACGCAGGAGTCCCTCACCCATAGTGGCAAGCCAGAGTGTTCCCTCTTTGTCACATTCTAAGTCGAAGACGCTGACGGTTTCTCCCTGGGGTAATGCCTGACGGTGGAAAGCATGACTCTTGGCATCGACCCAGCCACACCCCTCACGGAAAGAACCTACCCAGATGCGTCCTTGGTTGTCTTCTGTAATACCGAGGATGGTACTGGGGAAATTCTCCTTATAATGAAATGCGGGCTGGTCATTGTTGTCAAAACTGTACAGTCCGTCCTTGTCGGTGCCCACCCATGTCCATCCTTTACTGTCGATGAGTACGCTGGTCACACATGCCTGTCCCAGCAGGTTACGGGTTCCGAGTTTGTAACCCATGTAGTTGAAAGGTATCTCCGTGCGGGGTTGCATATAGATACCCTTTTGCAACAATCCTAACCAGACATTCCCGGTGTGGTCTTCTACGATAGAGTAGCATTTGCTCTGGGAGAGGTCCACCTCCCTGCTATAGTAGGGATTGTTCTGTAACACACCAGTCAGTGGCTGGAAGATACCCATGCCTTTTCCATCATAGCCCAGCAGTAACTCTCCTTTCCTGTTTTTATAAATCTCTACAATGGGCAGGTTGCCTGTAACAGCGATATGCTCAAAAGTCCCTTTCTCCGTTAAGACAAATAGTCCGTTCTTTGCTGTTCCTACATAGATCTTGCCGTCCCTTCCCTCGCAGACGGAGCGTAGTTGGGTGCGGAAAAACTCATCCTCAAAATAACGGTACGACTTGTTGCCGACATAACATACAAGACCTTGCTCTTCCGTGACCAGCCATAAACGCTCTTGCTGATCCTCTGTCATTTGGTGAACACCAATGACGTCAGCAAGAGGACCACCAACCTGATGGGCATTCTCTTTGTCGGTCAGTCGAAGCAAACCGTGTCCTGACGTGCCGATCATGACATCCCCGTTCTTACGCTCCGTAAAACAAGTCACGTAAGGCGGCATGATACGGTCTTGCAGGTCATGCACTTTGATGTCTTTGAAACGATAACCGTTAAACGACTGGAGGGCACCATACATGCCGACGAAAAAGAGCCCGTTACGATCTTGCAGGATACAGTTGACATAGTTACTTGCCATACCCAGCTCTGCCTCTTTCTCTTTTTTGTAGATGCGGAACTGATACCCGTCGTACTTGTTCAAGCCGTTACGGGTGGCAACCCATATAAAACCATCCCTGTCAAGGTAGGCTTGGCAGACGAAACTACTGGACAATTGCTTGTCAGCGTCAAACAATTTACCTGTTTGGGAATGGATGCCCAAAGGCAGAAAAAGAAACAAGAATGTAAGAACTTTACTTTTCATGTCAGTTTGCACAGTTATGATTTGTAACATCAGAACAAGTGCAAAGATAATAATTATTTACGAAATGTATCATATCTTTCTTGAAAAGAAAGACATAAATGTTACTTTTCGCAAAGTTTGCGTTACAAACCATGCGAATTCTTTATAATATGCCACCCCTATGTCAGAATGCCTTGCTGAACTCGTTGACGCTGATCTTGACGGGCTCAACCATAAACTCTGGTCGGTTGTAGCACTTCAATTGGAACGTGTTTTGCTCAGGGTCTTCCTGTGGGAGCATGAATGCCTTCTCCACTTTTCCATTATTGAAATAGGAGAAATAGACACGACTGTAGTTACCATCTCCTCGACGACTGGAACACATCATCCAATGTCCGTTGCTTGACCAGGTGGGATAGCTGTCTGCAAAGCCCTTACTGTTGAACTTGGATAGATCAAGCGGAGAAGGGTTCTCTACATTCAGGGGCATACAAACGATGTCGCCGTCACAGTGTCTGATATGAAAACAACCATACTGCCCTTGTGCAAACAGCAGATAATGTCCGTCGGGACTGATACGTGGCAGGGTGGCACTCTTGTTCTGCGATGCTGCATCATACACCAGTTCCTCCTCTCCGAAGTTGTGTGTTGCTAAGTCGAACGACCGGCGGTAGAGGTTGTATTGTATTTTCTCGAAGGTGGATCTGATATCCTTGTCGCGCAGTTCCTCTGGAAGTGGAACAGACTTACAGTAATATAGGTATTTTCCATCTGGTGACCAGGTAGGGTATACCTCCAAAAGTGTGGAATCGTTGCTAACGATGCTCACGGAGTC
>JAEEGH010006777.1_pt1 | contig 27880 bp, 25 predicted proteins | sample 9134181 | NCBI WGS metagenome assembly JAEEGH01 (sample SAMN16246544, study PRJNA631951) | gut metagenome | biome: gut microbiome; feature: rumen; material: DP-attached | host: Bos | place: Iran: Karaj | collected 2018-10 | reverse complement strand
CGGAACAACTCGGAAAGGTCTGCATTGGCATATTCGCGCAGAATCTTATTGAGTTTTTTCTTGTCTAGTGAGATTGAGGTATGGGGTATGATGGGCGTTGCATTGTCATCCCCGACTTGTTCGGGGATCACCATCTTGTTTTGCAAGGCTTTTCCGAACACTTCTTCGCATTTCTCCATCACTTTCGCATACGCCTTGTCGGCAAGCTCCGCGATGCGGCCAAGTTGCTTTGTCACCCCAGCGCATTCGTGTTCCAACTGCGGCAAAATTTCATGGCGAATCTTGTTACGAGCAAACTTTACATCCGCATTGCTTTCGTCTTCGCACCAATTTAATTTGTTCTTTCTTGCGTAATCGAGTAACTCCGCCCGAGTCACGTTCAGCAAAGGACGGTAAATATAGACGAGAGACGAAAGACGAGAGACGAAGGACTCGTCATTCTGAGGCGAAGCCGAAGAATCCAGTGAAATATTGTCATCCAGAAGAACTCTTGTTTCCTGAATCCCGCGGAGCCCGGCAAGCGTTGTCCCGCGCTTGAGCCGCATGAGCATCGTCTCCGCCTGATCCCCCGCATGGTGTGCCGTCACGATAGCGATTGGGTCCCTCCCTTCGTCATCCTGAGGCGAAGCCGAAGGACCCAAAGCAATCTCGACTAGCGCTTTATACCTTGCATCCCTTGCGTTTTCTTCAAGCGAACCTTCGGCATTTTTCAGCGCCTCTCCATCCAAACGCTTCAAGAAAAACGGAACATCGTGCGACTTCGCAAATTCTTCCACAAATTTTGCGTCCCTGTCTGCCGTTCCGACCCGCAACCCGTGATGTACATGCGCAATCCCCAGCCATTCAATGCCGAGCGCGTTGCGGTTCTCGATAAAATAATGCGCCAAGCAAATAGAATCCAATCCGCCTGAAACAGCAAGCAGCAGGCGTTTGAACCCATGACGGCGAATATTTTCAATTAAGTCGAAAGACAATTTAATAAATCTAGTTTAATTGCAAACTCTTAAGACAATTTTGATACTCGTCTTTGTTTGAAAAATTGAAGGATTCGGGTGTTTCACCATCAATGGTTCCGTTCTCGCAGACTTCTTTGTCTATATAGTCTGAGTGATTGTATATAGATGTACACTGATTGCCGTTTATTGAAACAGTTGTTTTTGCTTCAGTTCTTTTTTTATACAAAACTATATCGTAAGAAACTTGTATAAGGTTATTATTCATGAATATTGTTACATCTTTATTTGTTGTAGTTACCCAAAAATTTTCCGAGAAATGGACTGTATCGGGAACATCTTCAAATATCCCTGTTAACGAGTTGTAATGCATGTATTTACTGTTATGTTTAAATACGTTTCTGTAATAATGTCTGCATTGTGAAAAAAGTGTGTCTTGAGGGTACAATATGTCTAATGGTTCGCAAATATGAACATAGCCATATACTGGTGTATTGTTAAAATCATAGTAATACTTATTTAAAAGGTAAGTTGGTGTTATAACCAGTTCCATACCGTAACTGTTTTCTTTGAAGATTCCGTCAATATAACGCCCTTTGTAAATCCATGTACCGAAGAGTGATTTTGATGAACCTGTATAAACGACAGCTTCTCCATCTCCGTGGGCTGGGTCTTCGCATGGGTCGCTATGACCAGTGCATTCATAAAGAGTATCGTTTGATAAATGAAAACCAAAGGTTCCCCAATATTTATAAGGTCCTTCGCATAGTTCTGGTGCTGTGTCTAGATCGACAAAAAGCGAATTTCCTATGTCAACCCATGAAAAAGCGTTTGTTTCGGGATTAAATTGACATGATCTTGGCGCTCCGGACCCTCCATACCGAAGATGAGCTGTATCTAAAAAATCAAAATAACGATATGATTCTGTATAAGATGCTTGATCATCTAAATCTTGTTGTTTGCCCGTATTTTCAAAAACCGATGAAGGATTTTCATCGCTGCAAGCGATAATTACCAAAGCGGTAAAAAGAAATGATAATAGTTTTTTCATAGATAAACTCCTATTTCGACCATGCCGTTATTGTTTCAAATTAAATTGCTTGATACAATCGTTGAATTCGTCATCATTGTCGCTGTAGCTTAGTAGTTGATCGACAAAAGTACGGTGGATGTGGCTGTATTCTTTTGTGAGAAAATCCATGTCGTGTTCGGCAGCTTCGCAATACTCTTGCGTGATGTCAAGATTCTTGTTCCAATTGGTGCAGGTTATTCCTTGGTAGGATACCTTTATTATGGCGTTAGTGTATTGCGTGGGTTGCATTCCCACGGAAAGAGTTGTGTTGATTTCGATAATCTTTCCGTCTACAGAAATATTTACAGTGTTGGAATCTTTCTGTACAAGCCATAAACCACTAGCTATAAATGCAGTGTCCGAAAGGACATCTTGGTTTTCGTTGAAGTAGTTGCTACATAATTTTTCTTTTGATTCGTCGCCAAATATTTGGTAAATTTGGTAGCAGTTTTCGCCAGGACCATAAAGCTTATAGATGTCTTTGAAACTTGATTTTATGGTTCTCTGGGTTGGTTGTAGAATAAGTGTTGTCTTATAATTGGAAGGTTTGGGCACGTATGCTCCGTTTCTAATTCTGCCAACAAGTTCCCATGTCGAAAAAATGGAATTAGATTTGCCTACATAAACGTCTGCTGTATAAATATTATCACATTCGTCTCCGATGTAATCGCATTCGTATAGAGTGTCATTTGACATTTTGAATCCGAAAGAATGATCTATCATAAATTTAAGAGTGTCTCCGCCATATTCGGATTGGAACGAAGTTGGTGACACTTCGTACCTGTCCAAAAAGTTCGTGTAGTTCTCCGTAACCCATTTGAAAGAATTTGTGGCGGAATCGTAATCGCATTCCTCTTCAAGGAAATAGTACCTCAGATGCTTTTCGTCGAAGAATGAAAAATGGTCCGTTTTTTCAATTGTGATCCAGTTATCAGACGGACTTTCGATACTTGATGATCCGTTGTTTCCAAAAGCATCTGTGGAATTGTCTTCGCTGCATGCGGCGAGCATGAGAGTGATGAATAGAAATGCGAAAGTCTTTTTCATAATAGTAAACCTTTACCTGATAAAAATAATAATTTTCGCTCAGAGACAATAAAAAATGATGTGTTGTCGGAACATTGTAGCTGGAATCCCTCCAATCTTGAAGAAAGAGCGTTTTTTGCCTATATTTAGTCTTCAAGGAGGCTGTCATGGCTAAAAATAAAGCGAATGCGGTAGGCAAGGTTGCCGAAACCGCCAAAGAAAGCGCAAAACTCAGAACGCTGCGCATAGACGGCTCCCAGAATGGAGCCACGTTACGGACAAGAGTTGTCCGCGACAAGACAAAGTACAATCGAAATTTGAAACATAAGAAGTCCCTCGCCGATGCGGGGGATTTCCCTTTTGTAGGGGGTGTTTGGAGACGAGTGTGCGGAATGTCATGCCTGTCTTTAAAAAATCTGTATATATTTGAGTAAAAAGGGGAATTTATGCGTTTTTGGTTGATTAGTGTTTTTGGTGTTGCCGCAATGTTTGCGGCTTGTTCGACCGTATCTGCAGTAGATGATGAAGAACCTCTTGCTTTGAGTAGTTCTAGCAAGAAAGGGAATAGTTCCAATAGCAAAAACGGCGAGAAAAGTTCGTCTAGTCGTTCTTCGGATGATGTTGATGAAGATTGCGAAGGAAAAACGGGTGAGCCGTGGGATGGAACGACTGCGAAAAACTTCGCATGCGGCTCGGGTACAAAACTCAGCCCTTACATTATTTTGACCGCGGAACAACTTGCCCATCTATCGTTTGTTGTAAATTCGAGCGACAAGACTTTTAGCGGCAAATATTTTAAGCTTGGTGCGGATATCTTGCTGAATAAGGGCAAAATTATCGATGAAAAAGGCGGTTTTGTCGCTGATTCTGCGAAACTTCACAAGTGGACGCCAATAGGCAATTCGAGTGTCGCTTTTGATGGAAACTTCGATGGCGACGGCTATACTGTAAGCGGAATGTTCATCAACACGACGAGCACGCACAACGGGCTGTTCGGATATTCAAACGGAACTGTACAGAATGTGACCGTTGAAAATTCGTGGGTGAAGGGTGGTGGCTACTCTGGAGGTGTTGTTGGAATGAATGGAGGAATAATTAGTGATGTGGTGAATTATTCTTCTGTAACAGGTAGTCAGGATTGCGTTGGTGGAATTGTAGGTCGTTCAAATGGACCTTATCCTAAAAATGCATCCATTTTGAATGCGAAAAATTATGGAATAGTAAAAGGTGTGAATTTCACTGCAGGCATTGCTGGTCAGGCTTATCAAGCAACTGTTGAAAATGTTGAAAATCATGGCTTGATTGAAGGAAAAAATAATGTTGGTGGCATTGCGGGAAGAGGGGCTTATACGTATGTGAGCAGTTATTTTATGGATTGTAAAAATGCAGTTAATTATGCTGATGTTTTTGGAGAAGAAAATGTTGGTGGTATTTTAGGTGCTGCTGGTTATGCGAGTCCAACTATATCGTCTGGCAATGTTCTTGCAACATTGATAAATGCGAAGAATGGTGGGAAAATAAATGGAAAAATTAGTGTTGGTGGTATTGTTGGATTTGCAAATAGGGTTTCTTTGGAAAACATTGGTAACATTTCAACGGTTGAGGGAAATAAATATGTATCAGGAATTGTAGGACATTTAATAGGTTCTACTTCTAAAAATCTTTATAATACTGGCAATATCTCTGGTTCTCAAAATGTAGGTGGAATTATAGGTTTCAACGAAGAAGGTGTTACCAACTCCGCATATTCTACCGGCAAAGTCGATGGCGATTCCTTGGTTGGCTTGATGATTGGTTATAACTACAATACCACCATGGCAGATTACTATTATCTCAAACGTGGCAAGCAAGAACCCTTCGGTCTCAATAACGGCGGTGGCGTTGCAACACCTAAAACCGAAGACGAGATGAAGTCCAAAGACTTCGCCAAACTCCTCGGTGATGAATTTGTCTATGACTCCGGCCTAAATGACGGCTATCCCATAATCAGCTGGGAAAAATAGGATATATTTTGCTATAGAGGTATTAGCTATGACTTTAGATGAAATGAAACAATCAATACTTCCGAGCGACTCGAAAGAAGCGTATGAAAAATACCAAAAAGAATTCGGATATAAATCTGTTAAGTCTGAATCTAAGACTACAATGCTTGGCTGTATGTTGAATCGTATTGCAGGAATTCCCTATCTATTGGTCCTTTTGGCTTTGGTATTGCCTCTCTTTACGGTTACATGCTCTGATGTTCCTATAGCCGAATTTAATGCCTATGAAATTACAATTGGTGGAGATGTTAGAACGTCATCTGTTGGTTCTTTAGACCAAATTGCAAGAGAATTCGATTCTTCGTATAAGAAAAATTCATCGCATTATGATGCTTCTCCGTGGGTTGCAGGAATTTTTATTTGCGTAATTGCTGCTGCCGTGTTTAGTTTTATGAATGAAACTGTTAAGGCCATTGTTGCTGCTGGTATAACGGTTGTGTATATCTGGATTACTTTCTTAGATGGCTATTTTACGTGTAGGAATCTTTCTACTGATGCGATGGGGATGCTGTCTGTATCTCCTGGTTCAGGTATTTATCTGTCAATGGTGTTGATCGCCGTTGCCTTAATAATGAACATTATAGCGTTGACTCATAAAGAATAGGTTTTGTAATGGGCAAAAAATTTCGTACGCATATTCAAGGCGAATCGCTTCAAAAGAAAATAGATGCTGATTATGAAACGTATTATGGTCTTGTTGCTATGTTTTTAGCGTTCTTTTTGTTGACGTTGTATATATGGCTTTATTACTTTGGCGTTTGGAAGATAACATTTGGGCATGCGATAACTTTTTCTGTATTTACAGTACTTCTTTTTATTTATTCTGTTCGCAAGTCTCTAAAGCTTTTTAGGCATATGCGTAACTGTTACAAGGGCATGGAGGGTGAACGTTTAGTTGGGGAAATGCTCAATAAGTTGAGTTGTGATTCAGTACGAGTGTTTCATGATGTTTGTGGCGATTGTTTTAATGTGGATCATCTAATTATTAGTACTCGTGGAATTTTTACCATTGAAACGAAACATTACGATAGAAAAAAAGGGTATAAGTTTTTATATCAGGATGGCAAACTATTGTTTAATGGGCGCGTTTGCAAAACTCTTTTGAATCAAATGGATGGCGAAGCAAATTTTATTTCTGAAAAGCTTGAGTCATTATGCGGACGGAACTATCCTATTCAAAAAGTTGCAGTTATTATTGGGGCGTATATTGACAATCCTGCAAAAGATTTTTCAAAGTATTGGATTTTAAATGAAAGCAGTTTCCCAAAATTTTTTACGAATGCTAAGGAAATCATTTCTATTGACGAAGTTCGCTCTATTGCAAATCAAGTGACGGAATGGCTTAAAGTTTCTGTAGATTAGTTGAACTACCAAGATTTCATCTTGCGAATGGCTTCGTTGATGGTGTATGTTTTAACTTTTGAAGGCTTTTTCAAAAGTTTCTCGTAAATTTTGTCGCCTTCTTCCATAGCTTTAATAGTGGCTATGGATAGATTGTATTTTTTTATAATGTTTTTTATTGAATCGTTACATGTTGTATTCATATTGGCCGTCTTTCTTACTGTGTGTTTTTTATTATTTTTTTGAGAATATTATTAAAAAATGAGAAAAATGCAATAGGAGATGGTTTCCCTCCACTAACTATAAAATTCCGCATTTTGCGAAAAAAATTATTTCCCTTGCACTTTGTAGTACGCTTTGCGCGTTGTTCTCGTGGAACTTTGGGCATCGACGTTATTTATGGTACGGCCTTTGAGATCTACAATTTGGGGCTTTTTGACACGGTTTTCTTGAACTTTGACCGCGGCATCCTTGTTCCAACGTGCGCCTGCGATTGCGGTTGTTCCGTTTTCGTCAACGAGACCTTCGATTACTTTTGCACTCCCGTCTAGGCTGGCCTTGTAGGGAATGGTGGCGTTTTCCAAAAGTTTGTCGCTGGTGATGGTTAGTTTGGGCGAATCGCTATCGCCGATTTGAATGCCGGTTACAGTAAAGGTTGCTTCTTTGCCGGGCAAGAGCCCTTTGAGTGATTTTTCGCTGCGTTTGCCATTCACGGTTACGTAGGCGTTGTGGTAGAGCGGGGCGATGCCGACGTTTTTCACGCGGACGGCGGCTGAAATTTTGTTGACTGCAAAGCCTGTGATTTCGAACTTGTAGCCCGCATAGGAACTGGCTTCATAGACGCGGCTCTTGGTGGCGTATTTGCCTTCGGGGGCGTCGTTGCCGATGACGTAGGTCATGTGGTATTTGCTGGCTGCATCTTCCCAGGTGACGCCGTAAAGGCCTGCGGGGTTCAGGAATTCTTTTTGGTCTTTGTCTTCGTAGTAGCTGATTTCACCGCCGGCGGGCGAGGTTTGCCAGCGGTCAGTGCCCATGGTTTGCCAGTTCTTTTCGTTGTCGCCGTCGCCTTGTGAAATGTCGTGTTCCTTGTGCATGAAGGAGTCGTCGAAAAGTCCAAACTTGAGCCCGAGCAAAGTCTTGTTGCCGGCGATGGGCGAGTAGCTGTTGTCGGCGGCGTCAATGGAAATGCTCCACGGAGTCTCTACGAACAAAGTGTCGAGATGCTTCAGGAATTCTGTTTGGTAGTCCTTGGATGGAAAGTTCGTGCCGAGTTTGAGTTTGGTGCCGTAGATGTGGTATTCGGCCCAGTGCCCGAAACCGGCTTGCACGAATGCGATGCGCGGGTCCTTGTCGTATTTCGCGGCGAAGTCTGCGTAGAACTGCTTGTAGAACCACTGGAGCGCTGTGCTGCTCCAGTCGGCATAGAATGTGGGGCCGTCGCCTCCCGGGTTTTCGGAGTAGGTTTCCAGGTAATTGCTGTTGGCAAGGAAGTAGTTGGGAACGGCTGTTGCGCCTTTCACGCCTTCAGTGCAGTTGGGGGCGTTTGTGATGGTTTCGTTCGGGTATTCTATGCGGAACCGTACGATGGCTTGGTGACCGCGACTCTTGATGTCGTCGAGCATCTTCTCGAAACTGCTCCAGTCATAGTCGATTTTGTCGCCGGTCTTGCCTGTCACTACGGCGCAGGGGAGGCAGTACGAGAATTCGAGCGATATGGTGCTTTGCAAATCCTTCTGGCTCTTGGCCTGGTCGGGCCAGAACACGATGCCCTTCATGGGTTCGAGTGATTCTATGTCTTTATTGAGCGCAACGGAACGTGCTGCTGCAAATGCTGTTGTCGCGAAGAAACTTGTTGCCAAAAATGCAAAAGCTGCACCCGCATAAAAAATTTTCTTAGCCATACACACTCCTCGAAATGAATCCTTACACTAAGAAAAATAATATGATTTGACGAAAAAAGTTTGATGCAACTTTTAAAACGGATGTTTTAAAAAAATGCACTTAATTGCATTCCGGCGGAAGCGTTGACAATGTCGATGGTTGGTGTCAAGACGACTTTCGCTCCGTTTTTCAATTCGGAGCGCCTGCGCTTGTAAATCTCGTAGGCTCGCTCGTATGATGCTCGCTGGCTGTTTTCTCCGGTGCGAGTGAAATATGTGTACAACCCGTATGAAATTCCGGTAACTCCAGCGACTGTCAGGCCTATACCGGTGAATTTTAGAATGTGTCTATTCATTTCAACCCAATCACTACCACCGCCGCTGTTGAATGCCGTCGCTATTGTCATTACCCCAAATCCTGTCGAGAATATGCCGATAAAAAATCCAATGGAGGCTTTGTTAATGGCGTCATTTTCTGCTTGAATCAAGTTTTTGTAATAGTTGTCAAAATCGACTTGCGTGAGGGCGGCATATTGTTCTGCATAAACGGAATCTTTTTGAAAAAACGAAGGGCGTATATCGTTTGCCGCATTTGCATGGGCTGTGCAAAATGCGGCGGCAATAAGCAAAAATGCAATTATTCGTTTAATCATGATTTCTCCATAAATAAATTACCATTTTTTTGCAAAAAAAGCCTAGCTTGCGAGTGCAAACTAGGCTGAAATTTTCTGAAGGGTTGCTTATTTTTCGCACTTCTTGAAGAAGCAGCTGCGGGCTCCTGTGTGGCAAGCGACTTGCGGGCCCTGCATGCGTACTTTGAAGAGGAGCGCGTCGGAGTCGCAGTCGGCGGCCCATTCCACGACGGTCATCACGTTTCCGCTTGTGTCGCCCTTGTGCCAGTATTCTTTGCGGCTACGGCTCCAGAATACCATTTCTCCGCATTCGTGCGTGCGGCGGAGCGCTTCTTCGTCCATCCATGCCATCATCAGCACGTCGCCTTTGTCTGCATCCTGAACGATTGCCGGTGCGAGTTTCACGCCACCGAATTCCACTTCAAATTTTACTTCTTTGATTAAATCTTCAAACTTCATAATTTAGGATTTAGGTTGTAGGGATTGTTTATTCTTTTTCTGGTTTGTATGCGGGATTGTTTTTAAAGAGGGAGGTCAAGCAACTTGTATATTCTTCGGCGTTGCCTTTGTCGCGGAGATAGTGTGTGGAAATGATGTTGTTTCCTTCATCTTCGTTATATCCGTCATCTGTTAGATACGATTTGTAGGCCTCGCTGCAATATTCCGCTTTGTTCACATAACCGAATCTTGTTTCGCTGCTGCATGTGATTCCGTTCGAAGAAATGCTGAAGTTGTAGTGAATCGCCTTGGCTTCGGTGAATCCTCCTGTTGAAACATTCACTACTTGTCCCTGAATGGTTACGGTTGCATTTCTGTTGTCCTGATAGTTAAATGTGATGCCGCGTTCGGGCATATCTACGAAATATGCATCTTCATCTTTTTGTATGTCGTAGATGCAGAAGCTAAAGTAATCATGGAAAATGTCATGAATAATGTCATTAACCATGTTATAGTCCGGATTGAGCGTCATGTATGTAATCATTGAATCTTGCTTGAATTCAATGGTGTTGTTGAACAGTTGAGTAGAGCATTTGTATTCGCCGTTGTTCGGGTAGCAAAAGTGGACGTCCCATGTACCGAAAATGCTGCTGTTCTTGCCATACAAGAAATAATCAAAATCATCACCGAATGAGGTGTCATTATTGTATTCTGCGTTTGATCGAAAATCGGCTTTTAGCGTATCATTGCTGAGAATATAGGCGTAGATGTCCATAGAACCTTGTGGGTTCCATTGATAGACTCCGTTGTCGATGGTGCAGGAACCCCAATAGTAGATGTAGTAATTGAGGCCGTTTTGGGTCACATAGTTGGCTGGGCGTGCGACGCGGAACGCTTCTTTTGTGTAGCCGGATTGCCCGACGCCTGGATTGGTCGATGAATCGTCGCCGCAACCGACTAACACAGAAAGTGCCATGAATGTAAGTGCAAATAATGCGAATTTATTCTTAAACATAGGCTTTGGGTCGTTGACTAGCCGCGCACTTGTCCATTGCCACGGAGAATCCACTTGTAGCTGCAGAGGCTTTCGACGCCCATCGGGCCGCGAGCGTGGAGCTTGTCGGTGGAAATTCCCACTTCGGCGCCGAGACCGTATTCGCCACCGTCTGCAAAGCGCGTACTGGCGTTTACCATGACGCTGCTGCTGTCGACGTTTGCGACGAAGTAATCTTGCACAGAGGCATCTTCTGCAACGACCGCTTCGGTGTGGCGGCTGCTGTTCTTTTCGATGTGGTCGCAGGCTTCGACCACGTTATCGACGAACTTGACGCTCGATTTGAGGGCGAGGTATTCGTGATGGTAGTTGCTATCGTCGCCAATGTCCTTGATGCGGCTGTCGTGCGATTGGGCGTCCTTGTTGCCAAAGAGTTCCACGCCGCGATCAGCGAGGCAATCGAGCAATTTCTTGACGTTTGCATCATCGATGTGGCGGTCGATAATCACGCATTCCATGGCGTTGCACACGCCAGTGCGCTGTGTCTTGGCGTTGATGAGGATGTTCACGGCCTTTTCGATGTCGGCAGACTTATCCACGTACACATGGCAAATGCCGTTGAAGTGCTTGATGACAGGAATCTTGCTCTGTTCCACGACGGCGCGAATCAGACGTTCGCCACCGCGAGGAATCACGAGGTCGAGGCAGTCATTGCGCTGCAAAAGCATGCCCACGAGGTCATGGCTTGTTTCGGTCACGAGCTGCACGGCATCCTTGTCAACACCGTTTTCTTCAAGCGCTTGGTGGAAAATCCCGGCGAGGCACTTTGCGGAGTTGAGCGATTCTTTACCGCCACGGAGAATCACGGCGTTGCCGGCCTTGAAGCAAAGGCAAGCACCGTCAATGGTCACGTTCGGGCGGCTTTCAAAAATAAAGAACACAGAACCTATCGGCACGGCGACACGGCTAATCTTGATGCCGTTCTTGAGCTCGCGGGATTCGAGAACGCGACCGAGCGGGTCGGTGAAAGCGGCGATTTCTTCGGCGCCTTTGGCCATCGATTCGATGCGGGCGTCGTTCAAAGTCAGGCGATCCATTTTGGAATCGTCCAGCTTGCCGGCGGCAGCTTCGAGGTCGAGCTTGTTGGCGGCGAGAATTTCCGGCTTCTTTGCACGGAGAATTTCTGCAACACGTGCGAGCACGGCTGCGCGCTTTTCGGCGCTCAATGTACGAATTTTCTTGCTCGCGTTCTTTGCGTTTGTCGCGAGTTCGTCAGAGTATTTTTCCAAATTAACGTTATTCTGTGTCATATTAGGAAATATAGAAACATTCAATGGGTGATGTCCTGGATCCTTCCACTTGCGTGTCAGGATGACGAATCTTCAGCGTTGTCACATCCAAATGCCACTTAGGACGGAATAACAATTAAGGTTGTCACCCCGCACTCATAAGGTTGTCATCCCGGCTTGAGCCTGTCCCGGACAAGTTCCGGGATGCTGGGATCACCTTCTTGTATAATAAGACATGTAAAAAAGTCCCGCTTTGCGGCGGGACTCTTGAAAATTCAAAGCTTGTCGGCTAGACTTTACTGGATGTTTCGAGGCAGAGCCTCTCAACATGACGAAGTGCCTTGCGATATAGCTTACAGCAAGTTCACGATTGCCGTGAACAGCGCATCCGAAAGGGCGTTCGTTTCCAAACCTTCAATCACGCTGAACTGGTTGAACATGATTTGGCCCTTGCCAAACGGCACAAGCTGCAAGTCAACGCCCGTCTTGATTTCGCCATCCTTGAGCGTCACGGAACGTGCATAGACCTTCGCGCCAGCGAGTTCGTTCAACGAAATGCCCGGCATAGCCGATGCGGAATTGTGGTCGAGAACGCCGTTGCCACCAAAGACCGTCATGAGCGGGGAATCCTTCGGCAAATAATGCAGGCTGAATTCGTTTGCACCTGTCGTCCAGTGTGCTTCGATGTTGTTTTCGAAGTTGTGGCTTTGGTTCAGGAGGTCAATATCTTCGGTCGTCATATCGGAGAGCAACAGAGTCTTGCCACCGTTCTTCGTGACGTCGATAATCTTGTTCAAAATTTCGTCTGGCCAAGAACTCAAGTTTGCAGTGAAGATAATTTGTTCAGAACCTTCCAGTGCGGCAAGTGCGTCACTCGATTCGTCGTAGTTGTCGAGGAAGCAAACCTTGCTCATGGCGTCCTTCACGTCGGCCTGTTCAATCACGATCAAGTCTTCTTCGCTGGAATGGACTTCCTTGCCGTTGTCCTTGAGCGTGAGCTTTATCTTGTACATGCCTGTCGAGCGCGGAGCCATCAACGTGCAGATGCCGAGCTGCGTAAGGGTCTTCTTTTCGGCGGGTTCTTCAGGGAGAACCTTCTGCGTGTTGAGAACCTTGTCCTTGTTATCGAGGAGCGAAACTTCGATTTCCACATCTTCCAAGCGGCTGTTGTTCAAAAGCGTCAGCTGGAAGCTGACTTCGCTCTGCGGTGCGACAACATGTTCCAGTTCGCTGATGAGCACTCGGCTGGGGGCCGTGATTTCACGGGCGAAACTTTGAATCTGGCTGCCCTTGGACTTTCTGTTTTCGTCGTTAAGGCCGCTAAAGTCGGTGCCGTTGTCTGCCCACTGGTCGAGGAAAAATCCCGAAATCTGCGGGTTGCTCTGGAAAGCGGTAATTTGGTCGTACTTGCTCTTGAGCGCAATGCGATAGACATCGTTGTTGAACGATTCGAAGTTCGGCCAAATCGAAAGCTTTTCGTCGGCGACGAACGTTTCTACGGACTTGAATTCGTTCTTGATGGCCTTCTGGCTCTTGACGCTGCGTGGACCGGCAATGGTGGTTGCGCGCTTCGGGAACAAAGTGTTGTTCTTGAGCGTTACAAGGACCTTGTTCTCGATGTCGTTCAAAATCGGTTCTTCTTCATCCTGGAAGTGGCTGTCGCCAAGACCTGTGTCGGGAACCGCAAGTTCTACATCTTCCTTGTCGAACATGTGGGCAAGGTAGTGCGTGTAGGCAGCACTCGGGTTTTCGCGCGGGTTGATGCGCATCGTGGCGTACTGCGAGATTCTGTCGATGGAGACCGGGATAATCTTGCCCGTATCCTTGTGGAAGTTCGATTCGTTGTCGAGGTAAATGCTGTTGAAGTTACTGATAGCCGGGCGGCAAGTGTCGATCGGGCTAATTGCGTTCAAGAGCTTGTTACCGTTCTGGAGCATGAACGTGCCGTTTTCGGAACCGAGAATCCATGCGGCAATGCACGGATGGTTGTGCTGGTCACGCACCATGTCGTTGATGAGCTTCTTCGTGATTTCGAGACCCTGAGCGGTAGAACGCATCGTATGGATCGGGAATTCTTGGAATACGAAAAGGCCAATCTTGTCGCAAATGTCGAGTGCAGTGCTGCTGAGCGGGGCGCCGCAAGAGCGGATGACGTTGAATCCCGCTGCCTTCACGGCATTCAAATCCTTTTCGAGAGCCGGGTTCTGGTCGGTCCAGAGACCGCCTTCGCTCCATTGCTGGTTGTAGCTCACGCCCATGAGCTTCACGATGGAATCGTTGATGTAGTAATCGCCCTTGAGGCAATCGAACTTACGGAAGCCGAAAGTCTTCACGACAGGGAAGGTGTATTCCGGAGCCTTGCCCTTTGCGCCCTTGATTTCGAGCTGCATTTCAATTGCGAAAAGGTTCGGACGTTCCGGACTCCAGACGCACTTGTCCTTCTTCCAGTCCTTGATGCCAAGCAAGAATTTCTGCGTGGCGTTTTCCTTTTCGAGCTTGATGTCCTTGAAGTATTCGAAAACGTCGCCGTTCGGGTTCTTCATGAGGATGCGGAGCCTGGATTGGTAACCGCGCGGGTTGTTGAAGAATGCTTCGACAGAGACGCGTTCCTGGTCCATGTCCGGTTCGACGTGGATGTCAGAGATGAACGCTGCGTTTCCGAGAATCAAATCGACGTGTCCGCAGATACCGCCATACGGATACTGTGACCAGGGGAGGCCAACCGGCATTTCGCCCGGATGGGCGTAGCGGTCGTTTGCGCCTTCCTTGCTTTCGCGACCGAAGTCGATGCGGCTGTTCGTTGCGCCCATGTTCGCGACGCGGATGCAGAGAATGTTTTCTTCGCCGAGCTTGATTGCTTTCTGCGTTTCGACGACAAAGGAGGTGTAGGCGCCAAAGTGGTCGCCGAGGAGTTTACCGTTGAGCCAAATGGTGGCGTGTGTCGCAACCTTTTCAAAGCGCAAGAAAATGCGTTTGGTGACTTGCTTTTCGTCGTCAATCGTGAATCTCTTGAAATAGAACGCGCAGTCCTGGGCCATCAAAAGCTTGTCAAATGCTTTTTCCCAGATGTGGGGAACGCTAACAGTCTGTGTTTTGTCAGGATACGTTGCATACCAACGATTGGAGATGCCTGTGTCTTCCGTGTCCCAGATCATCTGCCAGTCGCCATCAAGGCTAATAATTTTGCTCATTAGGGAATCCTTTATAAAATTCAGCGATAATTTAGCAAATTGGCCATTGGTTGTTAGTTATTGGTCTTTAGAAAATGCCTCGTTTTTCCGCACTCTTATCATTCTGACATCCTGTTCTTGCCACACTCTCGTCATCCTGAGACGAAGTCGAAGGATCCAGTTACTCTTGAAAGCGTATTTTTTATCATTTTTCACCCCTAATCCCCTTTGATTTTCTGTGCACTATTACTAAATTTGGGACTCCAATAGCAACCAAAAAAGGATTACATATATGTATTCTGTAGTTGAAACAGGTGGTTTCCAGTATAAAGTCGAACTCGGCAAGGCCTACAAGGTCCCGACAATCGACGCCGCTGTTGGTTCTGAACTGGAGCTCAAGTCCGTTCTTCTTTTCTCCGGAAAAGAAGTGCAAGTCGGCACCCCTGTCCTGAACGACGCCTCTGTGAAGGTCGAAGTCCTTGCCCACGGCAAGTACGATACCATCATCGTTTTCAAGAAGAAGCGCCGTACCCGTTACGAACGTCGTAACGGTCATCGTCAGGGCTATACCGAGGTGCTCGTCACGGAACTCCGCTCCGGCGCTGAATCTGCAGTCGTTGACCCTCAAGTTATTACCCGCAACCGCGCTCGCGTGGCTGCCCTTGCTAAGCAGAAGGTTCAGAACAAGCCGCTCACTCGCAAGGAAAAGATCGCTCAGGGACTTCCGAAGCCGGCTAAGGTCAAGAAGAACTCTTTGCGTAAGGCTAAGGAGGCTTAATCCATGGCACATAAGAAAGGTCAAGGTTCAGTACGTAACGGCCGCGACAGTAACGCCAAGTACCTTGGTGTTAAGAAGTATGCGGGCGAAACCGTCAAGGCTGGCAACATCATCGTTCGTCAGCGCGGTTCTCACTTCCACAAGGGCAACAATGTGGGCATGGGCAGGGATTTCACTCTGTTCTCTCTCATTGACGGCAAGGTGAAGTTTGAACGCCTCGATGCAAAGCGCCAGAAGGTCTCCGTCTATTCGGAAGAAGCCTAATAGCTCTTTGGTTCGCATTTGAAAACCGGACGCGCAAGCGCCCGGTTTTCTTTTTATGCTTCACCAACTAAATTCTAAGCACTAAGTTCTAAGTTCTACCATCTAGCTCCGACGTTTTTTCTAAATTAATAGCGTGAACTCTATGCGCTTTTTTAAACTTTATCTCTTATCTGTCCTTGTTGTGTTGCTCTTTGCCTGTTCTGACGAAGACGAAGGCACCGAATACATGTTTGACAGGGAAATCTCTGAATATTCTGTCTTGAATGAATGTTCTTCGGACACTAAGGACAGTTCCACTTGCTTCAAGATTCGCTACCGCTTCCCGATTCGCACGGATGATTACGCCGGTTTGCGCGTTTGGCTTGATACGCTTGTCGTAGATACATCGACATTGTCCGTGAGCGATAAACAGATTGCTCAAGCGACTTTTTATAAATACGAACCGAACGGAAGCGACTTCGATACGCTCGACTTGACTGATTCGGCAAAGAAATACATCGAAAAAGGCTATGATCATCTCCAGGTGGTGATGTTCTGCGAATATTCCGATGGCGGGGATCCGGGTGCTGTGCAGCGTCTGTTCCTGTATTTTGGTGATAACCAACCGCCTGCTTCTGTTGAGCCGCTTAAAGATTCCGTGTGGTCGACCGGAGCTATGTTTGAATGGTTCCGTCCGACGGACCGTGCGGATTTGAATACGCCGGGACTCGTATCAGCGCCAATTTATGGCTATAATATCCGTCTTTGGTCCGAGGACCCGGATGAGGATATTCGCGATCTCAAGGTGACTTTAGTGTCTCCTGCCGGAGTTGACAGCAAGGGCGGCAAATATTACAAGCGCCATGCCATGCTCAGTAAAGATGACCGTTCCGTTAAACTTGAAGAAGATATTCCTCATAAAGTCAAGAACTATCTTCATCTAGTCGTTTTGGATGGGGAAGGTTATGATCCCGAGAGCATATCCAACAATCGTTTCCGCTTGTTTGTCGAAGGACTCCGTACGCAATCCAATACAAAAAAATACAAATACACCGTTGCTATTTCTGCCTGGGATATGTCGGGCAACCATACTGGATCCGAAGCGGATACTAAAATTGCGGTTGATGCGTGTAAGTATGTCGAGACGACAGATTCCATAGCACCTCTCATGCCGACGAAAATCTTTACGGTCGAGGATTCCCTGTTCCCCGGTTTTGCACGGCTGGACAGCAACAACAGGCTTGCTATTTTCTGGAGCCGCAGTGTCGACCCGTTCAAGTTCGATCATGGAATCAAGGCCGATTCGGAACTCGTAATTCCGAAGGGTTGTAACGACAAGGATTGCTATGAAATTGTTTCTCGTTACGTTATCGAGTATTACAACAAACTAGACAAGTCCTGGCACGAATATACTTATATGGGAGGTGAGGATTCCTATAAGATTCGTTATGATAAAGATGACGACGGCGGTTTTAGTCCGAACCTTGCAGGTTTGGGAAATTTTGTGACGGATACAGTTCGCTGGGTTGCTCCGGGCGATACGTTGATTCTGCGCATCCGTTCTATTGATAAATCCAAATACTATTCTGTGGCGTTGGTGGATTCCATTTTCGTTTCGCCGGGAGCGCTTGCGGATAGTCTCAATTGCCCGGAAGGCTTTGTCGCTGTATCCACTTCGGATACGAATTCGTTCTGCATGGAACGGTTCGAACATCGTGATGCGGATGGAAAGTTCATGACGAATGTTCTGCATTCCGAAGCAGTTGCTGCTTGTAGTGATGTTTCTGCCAGCGGCTTTGAAGTCGCTCTCTGCAATGAACGCGACTGGGAACTTGTCTGCCTGTCGGGCGGTTTGCTCTCTTATGGCGTGCTCGAAGAAACGGACTTGTTCAACGACTGCAATGTGAGCACGAACGATTCTGCGAAGGCTGCTGACATTGCAAAGCGTAGTCCCTATTGCATGAATCCGATGGGCGTGAGGGATTTGCCTGGACAGTACCAGGAGTGGGTGATGGGTCGCTCCGAGGATACCGTTGCCGTGTTGAAAGGCGCTAGCTACAAGGTATACGAAGGCATCGACCACGAATCCATTGCGTTCTGCACGAACCGTGCATTCCCGTATTACACGCGTCCGGCCTATACGCAGGACACGGTCTATCTCTATCGCGAAGGCACGAAGGTCGATACGGTCTATGCTGCTGATACGTCTAGAACTTTGTACCAAAAACTCACCAAGAAGGACTTCAAGGATACGCTTCAGTTCTACGATGTCCTGGATGCAAACGGCAAGGTTGTCGGTACGGATTACTCGCTCTATTCTGAATACAAGAAGGGTGGTAAGGATTGGTTGAAATCGCTCGCGAACGGGCTTACGTATAAACCCTCCCGCAAGGAAGCCGTGTTCTTGACCGGTGAAAAAACATACTATCGTGAGGTCGCTTCGTTCTACAAGTCTTCGACTATAGGCTTCCGCTGTTGCGCGTACAAGAAATAGACGCTGGAATGCCGCAAAGTGGCTACAGACTAGAGACGAAAGTGGTTGTTTACTGTCATTCCGGCTTTATGCCGGAATCTCCTTTAAAAAATGAAAGAAATGAATACAGAAGACTTTTTGAATGTCGCAAAGGACCTTGCTCTTAAAGCTGGCGACCTTTGTCTTGAACTTCAGAATAACTTGGGCGATGTGCGCTACAAGTCTGTAAAGGATGTCGTAACCATCGCCGATGTCAATAGCGAAAAACTGATTGTTGATGGACTCCGCAAAGCGTTCCCGACACATTCTGTCCGCACTGAAGAAGCTGGAGTTATCGAAGGTTCCGATCCGCGTTACCGCTGGATTATTGACCCGGTCGATGGTACGGTGAACTTTAGCCGTGGCATTCCGCTGTGGGGAATTTCCATCGCGCTGCATTTCGAGGGCAAACCGCTTGTCGCTGTCGTTAATTTACCCAAACTCGGTGAACTCTACACTGCGGCGAAAGGACTTGGCTCCTTCATGAACGGCAAGCCGATTCACGTTAGCCGCGAATCCAATCCGACGCATGCGATTGTTTCGAATGGTGATTTTAACGTGGGCGATGCCGCAAAAATCAATGCACAAAACTCCCGCAATTTTGCGCACGAAGCTGAAACGTTTGAACGCGTAAAATGTTTAGGTTCTGCTGTGATTGAAGGCTGCTTCACGGCTTGTGGCCGCATCGATTGCTTTGTGATGACCATGAGCTATCCGTGGGATATTGCGGCCATCGCGCTCCTCGTCGAAGAAGCGGGCGGTAAATCTACGCACATCGATGGAACTCCCATGCAGTTTGTCGATGCGGAACAAGTTATCTTCAGTAACGGCTTGCTGCACGACACCCTCGTGAAAACATTACAATAGGCGCTTGCCGAACCTTTACTGGATTTTAGAGCAGTCATCCTGGAGGCACGAAGTGCCGATAAGACAACCTCAAAAGGCGAGCGTTGCAGCTATGCTTGCATAGATATAACCGAGCCTAAGAGGTTGGGGCTTGCCCCATCCATCATTTCTTGTGAAATTTCTCGTATAACAAAAAAATCCCGATTCTTTTGAATCGGGACATTTTCATTTCTGACTGCTTTTAGCATTGGCCAATGACTATTGACCAATGACTAACAACTAATTACAGCGGAATATTTCCGTGCTTCTTCCAGAGAATTGCCTTCTTCTTGTTCTTCAAGTTTTCGAACGCAGAAACAAGGCGGTCGCGGACGCTCTTCGGCTCGATGACTTCGTCGATGAATCCGTTGCCGGCGGCGATATACGGGTTCAAGTACTTGTCTTCGTACTCGGCGATGTACTGTTCGCGAACCTTTGCCGGTTCGGCTGCAGCAGCGATTTCCTTTCTGTGGAGAATGTCAACGGCGCCTTCGGCACCCATCACGGCGATCTGTGCAATCGGGAGGGCGAACACGCAGTCTGCACCGAGGTTCTTGCTGTTCATGGCGATGTAGGCGCCACCGTAAGCCTTGCGCAGAATGAGCGTCACACGCGGTACCGTGGCTTCGGCGTATGCGAACAGGAGCTTTGCACCATGGCGGATAATGCCGTTGTGTTCCTGCTTCGTGCCCGGCATGTAGCCCGGCACGTCTTCGAGTGTGAGGATAGGAATGTTGAAGCTGTCGCAGAAGCGGACAAAGCGTGCCGCCTTGTCACTTGCATCCACGTCCAAGGAACCGGCGAGGTACTTCGGCTGGTTAGCGACAACGCCAATCACGTTACCGTCGAGGCGGATAAAGCCGATGACGACGTTTTTTGCAAATTCCGGCTGGATTTCGAGGAAGGAATCCTTGTCTGCAAAACAGTTGAGCACGTCGCGAACATCGTAAGCGCGCTTGAAGTTGTCCGGGATGATTTCTTCGATGTCATTGGACTTGTCAACAATCGTGCCTGTCTGAACAACGGACTTGTCCGTGTTGCTTTGCGGAAGGTACTTGAGCAAGTTGCGGACACCTTCGAGGCATTCCTTGTCGTCTTTATAGACAAAGTGTGCAACGCCGGATTTGGAAGAATGAACGCCTGCGCCACCGAGCTGGTCCGGAGTCACGACTTCAGCAGTCACGGCCTTCACAACTGCCGGGCCCGTGATGAACATCTGGCTCGTCTTTTCGGTCATGAAGATAAAGTCTGTAATTGCGGGGGAGTAGCAAGCGCCACCAGCGCACGGTCCGAGAATCACGGAAATCTGCGGAATCACGCCGCTAGCCCAAGTGTTACGGGCAAAAATGCCACTGTAACCGTCGAGGGAGCTCACGCCTTCTTCGATACGGGCGCCACCGCCATCGTTGATGCTGATAAACGGCACCATGGAATCAAGGGCGAGGTCCATCACATGGCAAATCTTCTTGGCGTGTGCGGAACCGAGAGAACCGCCGCTGACCGTGAAGTCCTGGGAGCAGGCGTACACCGGGCGGCCATTGATTTTGCCGTAACCCGTCACGACACCGTCACCGTAAATGCGCTTGGATTCCGGGAGCTCGATGCTCTGGGAAAGGCGCATGGCACCGATTTCCTTGAACGTTCCCTTGTCAAAAAGGATTTCAAGGCGTTCACGAGCAGTGAGCTTGCCTTGAGAATGTTGCTTTTCGATGCGAGCAGCGCCGCCACCGGCCTGAGCCTTGGCGTTGCGTTCGCTCAATTTTTCTAAATACGATTTATCCCACATAAAATTCCTGTGTGTTGCGATTACTTTTGAATGCGCTTGATAAGGTTGGTGAGAACTTCACCCGGGCCAAGTTCCTTGAATTCCGTTGCACCGTCTGCAATCATGTTCTTGACGGTTTGCGTCCAGCGGACAGGAGAGGTGAGCTGGGTGAGGATGTTTGCCTTGATTTCGTTCGGATCCGTGTGCGGTTTTGCATCGACGTTCTGATAGACGGGGCAGACCGGAGTTGAAAATTCAGTTTCTTCGATAGCCTTTGCAAGTTCTGCACGGGCGCTTTCCATGAGCGGGGAATGGAATGCTCCACCGACTTGCAACGGGAGCACACGCTTCACCTTGCCGGTGAGATACGTGGCGACTTGGTCGATGCCTGCCTTTTCGCCAGAAATCACGACTTGTCCCGGGCTGTTGAAGTTTGCCGGAACGACGACTGCATCTTTGACCTGAGCGCAGGCTTCTTCGACGAGTTCGTCTGCACCGCCGAGGACTGCGGCCATCGTGCCTGGGCGGAGTTCGCATGCCTTCTGCATGGCTTCGGCACGCTTGGCGACTAGCTTGAGGCCCGCTTCAAAAGTGATTGCGCCCGTAGCGGTAAGTGCGGAAAATTCGCCGAGCGAGTGCCCGGCGGCCATATCCGGCTTTCCGCCTTGGACCTTGGCCATCGCGACAGAAAGCAGGAACACTGCCGGCTGCGTGACTTTTGTCTGCTTGAGGTCTTCTGCGGTGCCGTTGAACATTATGTCGGTAATGTCAAAGCCGAGAATTTCGTTTGCTTTTAAGAACATCGACTTTACGTCGGCGTTCGACTCGAATAAATCTTTGCCCATTCCTGGGAACTGAGAACCCTGACCGGGAAATACATATGAAATCATGGCTCAAATTTAGTAAATAATGTTTCTCTAAACCGTATATATATATTATGGAAAACATACTTTTTGAAAAAGTTTACAATACGGGTTCGTGCTCACTATCTGTGTATATAATATATAGTGTTGGGGGCTTACCATTTATCCGTTAAATTTGCATTTTGTATCTTTTTCATAAAGATGGTAGTTTTGAAAAGAAAATTTTTCTATCTTTGTGCTAAATTTTTATCAAAAGAGGATACTATAACATGGCAAACGAAGAAATTAAGAGCAAACTCAAGGCATTCTTTATGTCCGATCTCGGTGTTGATGGTGATGTTTTGAACTACGATACGCCGCTTTTTGGTGAAGAAATCGGTCTGGACTCCGTAGATTCCCTTGAGATTATCTCCTTCGTCGATGACAATTTTGGCGTTTCTATGACTGGTGTTGCAAAGGAAAACTTCCAGAGCATCGATACCATCGCCGCCTTCATTGAAAAGAACAAGGCTTAATCAAGTTCTTTTTTATCCGAGTATTGTTTGGAATTTCTATGACATCTAATAACCGTCGTTGTGTAGTTTCTGGCCTTGGCGTGATTTGTGCCGTAGGCAACAATGTTGAAGAAACCTGGAAAAACGCCCTGAATTCTGTCTCCGGTATTCACAAGACCACTTCTCTCGATACCAAGAACTGCTATGCGGATTTGGCTGCCGAAGTGAACTGTGATACTTTGGACGAGATTGATTCCCCGGACGAAAAGGACCGCGCCTCCAAGCTTTGCATCAAGGCTGCAAAAGAAGCCCTGAACGATGCTGGCCTTGGCGACTTTGCCGATAGCAGCCGCGTAAGCGTCATTATCGGTAGCTGCGTGGGTGGTGTCCTCAGCATTGAACAGTACCACCGCCACGGCAAGAATGTCAACGAAATTCCAAAGATGCCCATTGCCGCAATCGCATCCCAAGTGGCGGAATCTTGCCATGCGGGCGGCATTGTGACGAACGTGGGTAACGCTTGTGCTGCCGGTACGATTTCCATCGCCCTTGCTTGCGACCTTATCCGTGCAGGCAAGGCGGATATCGTTATTGCAGGCGGCTCCGACTCTTTCGCTTCTGTTCCGTATTCCGGATTCCTTTCGCTCCATGCTTTGGACGAAAACGGATGCTCTCCGTTCAACCACTGCAATGGCATTACTTTGGGCGAAGGTGCCGGCGTTGTGATTGTCGAATCCCTGGAACATGCCGAAAAGCGTAACGCCAAACGTTATTGCGAAGTCCTTGGCGCAGGTGTCACAAGCGATGCCCACCATATCACGGCTCCTCGCGAAGACGGCATTTGCCTCCTCGAAGCGATGGAACGCGCCGTCAGGAATTCTGGCATCAAGAAATCCGACATCGGCTACCTCAATGCTCACGGTACCGGGACGGGCAAAAACGACAATGCAGAAATCAACGCCTTCCTCAAGTTCTTCGGCGAAGAAAACCCGACCTTGAGTGTCAGTTCGACCAAGGTGATGACCGGTCATTGCCTCGGTGCTGCCGGTGCAATTGAAGCTGTATTTAGTATAAAGGCCCTCACGACGAATACTGTGCTTCCGACACTCCATTACACTGCCGAAGATTCCGAAGCCCTCAAGGCGAAGGTCGGCCAGATGGACTACGTGCAGAACACCCCGCGTAGTAAGGAACTCGAATGCGTCATGAGCAACAACGTCGCTTTCGGCGGCACGAACGCAAGCATTGTGTTCAGCAAGAAGCCGGGCGATGTGCAGAGCCAAGTTGCGAAGGACAAGAAAATCGCTGTCACCGGTATCGGTATCGTAAGCCCGATCGGCAACAGCAAAGAAGTTTACCTTGAATCCGTCAAGAACGGCAAGCTCCCGGAATCTGCTTCCGTGCATGCGACTGTTACGAACGACGATTACAAGGAATTGGGCATCAAGATGGCGTTCTACCGCAAGCTCGACAATCTGGGACAGCTCCAGACGGTGTCCGGCATGCGCGCCCTCAAGGATGCGAATTTTACAGTTACCGAAGACAATGCCAAGCAAATTGGTATCATCGTGGGTACAAGCGAAGGCGGTCTCGGTGCGACTTACGATTTCCAGGAACTCATTACCGAAGAAGGCAATGCCGGCGGCAGCGCTTTCAAGTTCCCGCACACCGTCTATAACGCTGCTGGCGGATACCTCTCTATTCTCTCCGGTATCAAGGGCTACGGCGTGACTATCACGACGGGGCCGCTTTCGGGCCTTGATAGCATCGGCTACTCCATGAACGTCATCCACGATGGTCAGGAACAGGCGATGATGGCGACGGGTACGGACGAAAACTTGCCCATCATTACAGAACTTTGCCAAAAGTTGAATGTCGCTGCGGACAAGGTTGTTGAACCTTATTCTGATTCTAATGGCTTTGTCGTGGGCGAGGGTTCTGTTTCTGTTATCCTGGAAACGGAAGATTATGCAAAAGCCCGTGGCGCTAAGGTTTATTGCTATGCGCTCGGTTACGGCAATGGCCGCAAGAACGTGAAGTTCGGCCACATCAGCGGTTCTGGCGAAGCTCTTGATATCGCTATCAAAGACGCTCTCAACGATGCCGGTATCGGCATTGACGAAATTGACGCTGTCTGCGGTTTCGCTAATGGTTTCAAGAAACTTGATGATATCGAAAAGGCTGCTTATGCACGCGTATTTGGTGATAAGCTCGCAGGCCTCCCGCTCTTCCAGGTGAAGGAACGCGTGGGCGAGGGCCGTGCCGCGACGGCAACGCTTGCCGCAGCCGATGCAGCACTCATGCTCGGTGGCGAACTTGCCGAAGAAAACGCCTACTTTGTTGCAAACGACGGTAGCGTTTCCAAGAAGAAGGTCGCAACATCTGGTTTCAAGAAAATTTTGGTGACTTCCTTTGCTACGGGCGGTTCTTACAGTGCCGTAGTATTTGGAAAATAAATTTGTTAGAGGAGAATTTATAATGAAAGTTGCAATCGTTACTGGTTCTTCTAAGGGGATTGGCAAGGCTTGTGCCCTCCGCCTCGCTCGTGACGGCTACACGGTCGTCGTAAACTACTCCAGCTCTGATGCTGCTGCCCAGCAGACTTTGGACCAAATTAAGTCTGAAGGTGGCGACGGCATGATTTACAAGGCTAACGTTGCCGTGCTTGCCGAAGTCAAGCAGATGGTGCGCGATGTTTTCAAGGCTTATGGCCGCATCGACGTTCTCGTGAACAATGCTGGTATCGTCCGTGATGAATACCTCCTCATGATGAATCCGGACACGCTCGACAAGTGCTTTGACTTGAACGTGAAGGGTTACTTCTACTGCGCACAGCAAGTCGCTGTCAAGATGTACAAGCAGAAGTCTGGCGTTATCATCAACATGTCTTCTGTTTCTTCCAAGTTCGCTCTTGCCGGTCAGGCAGTTTACAGCGCTACGAAGGGTGCCGTGAACTCCTTTACGCAGACGCTCGCCAAGGAACTTGGCGGTTACGGCATCCGCGTGAACGCTGTTGCTCCGGGCTTTGTCGCTACAGAAATGATCGAAGCCATTCCGGAAGAAACCCGCAAGGGCTACCTCGAAAAGGTGCCGCTCAAGCGCTTTGCTTCTGCTGATGAAGTTGCAAACGTCGTTTCTGCTCTCGCTTCTGACCAGTTCGCTTACGTGACGGGTCAGGTCATCGTTTTGGATGGAGGCCTTTCCCTGTGATGAACATTTACCAGATCAGCGAAAAGATTGCCCAGCGTCCGCCGTTCCAGATGATCGAAAAGGTCACGGAACTCGTTCCGAACGAATCTGCAACGGGCATCAAGAATGTCTCTGTAAACGAACCGTACTTCATGGGCCACTTCCCGGGCACCCCGATTATGCCGGGCGTCCTCATTTGCGAAGCCTGCGCCCAGCTCTGCTCTCTCGTTATCGAGAAGCCGGCAGAAGACCTCGAAAAGAACTTGTACGTTCTTTTGAAGATTGACGGTTTCAAGTTCGTGAAGCCTGTGATTCCGGGCGACCAGCTCGAAATCTCCGTCAACAAGACGAAGGGCGGTGGAGTCATCGTTGGCTTTGATTGCGTTGTCAAGGTGAACGGCAATGTCCACGCCAAGGGCTCGTTGACGTTTACGTCCATTCCTAAGGAATCTTTGGGCAAATAGCGTTTGTCTGACTTTATGTCATCCCGGACTTGTTCTCTTTGACCACTTAGAGCTTCAGCTCTTATGTGGTCATGATCCGCGAATGGGGACGGGACGGAATCTCCTTATTAAGCATTGCGTAGTTGATGATTGAGAAAGCGAAAAATATAATTGCTGGTTTGTTCTGGAAGTTTGTGCTCTTCCTCGTTGTTTACGGGGTGCGCACTTACTTGTTAGTCGTTTATCGTCCCAAGATGACGTTCTTAGGGTCTGTCAAGTCGACTGACCTTAAGGAACCGATGATTATTATTGCTAACCACACGAGCATGCTCGATCCCTTGATGGTGCAGTCTCTGTTCTTCCATAAACGCAGTATCGTTGTGGCTAAGGACCAGGTCGAAGACCCGCATTTCCATTGGGCTCTTTCGCGTTTCAAAAATGTCATCCCATGCGATCGCTTTAACCTCGATACCGAATGGGCGCTCCTTGCCAAGAAGGAACTCGAAAAGGGCAATTCCGTTATTATTTTCCCGGAAGGCAAGTGCCGTTACGATGGCCTCTTGAACGAGTTCAAGACGGGTTTTGCATTCCTCGCTCGCAGTACGGGTTATCCGGTCCTTTCTCTCGGCATTGACGGCATTTACAAGATGGGTCACCGCACGCAGATTTTGGTGGACGAACCCGAAAAGATTGAACGCGTCAAGGGAATTCCGTCTTCCAAGCATCTTGCAGAACGCAGCGAATACTTCCGTCAGAAGGTCTGGGAACTCAAGCAGCGCGCTTTGGGCCAGACGGGGGCGATTCTCCCTGTTGCCGCTGAAACGCCTGCAGAAGTTTTGCCCGAGGAGAGCAAGTAATGAAGATTGGCTTGGCTCTAGAAGGCGGTTCGCGTCAGACGATATTCTCGGCAGGTGTTTTGGACGCTTGGCTTGATGAAGGTATTTATTTCCCGTATATTTCGGGCGTAAGTGCCGGTTGCCATGCAGCCATGAACTTTGTCACGCGCCAGCGCGGCCGTTTCCGCTACATTATCCAGCCGACCAAAATCCAGCAGGGTAGGGATAAGGCTCACCGCATTTTCGATGGAATCCAGAAGGAATGCTATGCGCTCCATTACAACGCGGCGTATGGCGACATGCCGTTCGATTTCCACCTGTTCTTTGGTTCGGGCGTGGAATGCGAATTTGGCCTGACATGCCTCGAAACGGGTCGTTCGGAATTCTTCCAGGAATACATGAGCGAAAAGCGCTTGCTCGATATCGTGAACGCGAGCAGTGCCCTCCCGATGCTTTTCCCGATTGCGCAGATTGACGGCAAGCATTATGCAGACGGCTGCGTGACTTCTCCGATTCCGTATCAGCGTGCATTCGAGAAGGGCTGCGACAAGGTCGTTGTAGTTTCGACGCATTACCCTGGCGAAATCGTGACGGACTTCCGCAAGTATCGCGTGATTTTGAATCCGATGTTCAAGCGCAAGTATCCGGATTTCTTCCGTGCGCTCATGTTGCGTTACAAGCGTTACGAGAAGATGTTTGCCGAGATGGAAAAGCTCGAAAAATCTGGCAAGCTCTTGATTTTCCGCCCGGAAAAAGAAGTCTGCGACCTCTTTGCGACGGATCGTAACGAGCTCGACGAATCCTACAACATGGGGCTTGAATACGCCAAGCGCCGCATGAACGACCTCAAAACGTTCATGGAAATCTAGTTTTACATTGTCACCCCGGCCACCGTGCCGGGGTCAGTTGTTTATACAGCGTTGTCAAGCCTTTTTTTTGCAATGTCACCCCGGCCTTTTTTGCAATGTCACCCCGGCCTCCGTGCCGGGGTCAGGATCTCGTATAACAAAAAACATTGCCACAAATGTAAAACTT
>JAEEGH010006773.1_pt1 | contig 27899 bp, 21 predicted proteins | sample 9134181 | NCBI WGS metagenome assembly JAEEGH01 (sample SAMN16246544, study PRJNA631951) | gut metagenome | biome: gut microbiome; feature: rumen; material: DP-attached | host: Bos | place: Iran: Karaj | collected 2018-10 | reverse complement strand
CTCTTGTGACCCACCACCACGGGCAGGGCCATCACTTCGCGGGCGAAGCGGGCGTACACGTCCACCATGCGCTGCTTCTCGGCTTCGGCCTCGGCGGCGGTGGCGTGGGCGGTGTGCCCCTCCTGCCACAGGAATTCAGCGGTGCGGAGGAACAGGCGGGTACGCATCTCCCAGCGTACGACGTTGCACCACTGGTTGCACAGGATGGGCAGGTCGCGCCAGGAATGGATCCAGTTCTTATAGGTATTCCAGATGATGGTTTCGGAAGTGGGGCGGACGATGAGTTCTTCCTCGAGTTTCGCCTCCGGGTCCACGACGACACCCTTGCCGCCGGGATCGTTCATCAGCCGGTGGTGCGTCACCACGGCGCATTCCTTCGCGAAACCGGCCACGTGCTCGGCCTCGCGGCTGAAGAAGGACTTGGGAATGAACAGGGGGAAGTAGGCGTTCTTGTGGCCGGTCTCCTTGAACATGCCGTCCAGAATATGCTGCATCTTCTCCCAGATGGCGTATCCATAGGGCTTGATGACCATGCAGCCGCGGACGGCGGACTGCTCGGCCAGGTCGGCCTTCACCACGAGGTCGTTGTACCACTGGGAGTAGTTCTCCGACCGTTTCGTTACCTCTTTTGCCATAATTCGATTGTTTTTTTGAAAAATTGTCAGTAACATTGCCCGTGTGAATGCGAAATTGGCACATTAATTGTGTTGCTACTCGCAATCCGGGCTTAAATCCGGCACAAAGATACTTATTTTTATTGGATAAAAAGGAGGTTCTGACATGAAAAAGCATCTGGCTCCCTACCTGCTGGGCTTGCTCGCCGCGGTGTCCTGCGGCACGTCCGCCCGGTACGCTGCGGGCACGCAGCAGTTCGAAGACGGCATCTATGCGGATCCCCGTGCGGAGGCTCCCGTAGCCGCCGTTTCCCAAGAAGAAATGGACGCCCTGGTGAAGGAGTCCATCGAATCGGAAGTATATGTCCTCAGCGCGTCCGGCGACACGGTCGTCGTTCCCGAGGGCAAGGTCGCGAAACTGCGTTTCAACACGGACGGAACGGACATCGCCGTCTTTGACAACTACGGCTGGGACTACTCCTGGTCGTACCGTCCCTGGTACCTGTACGGCTATGGTTTCCACAGCCCCTGGTACTATTCGTCCTGGTCCTACTGGGATCCCTGGTACTGGGATCCCTGGTACTATCGTCCCTGGCGCCACTACGGCTACTACAGCCCCTGGGCCTGGCATGACCCGTGGTACTACTCTTCCTGGTACTACGATCCTTGGTACTATGATCCCTGGTACTGGGGCCCGTCCTACTATGGATACTATGGCTATGGCTACTATCCGGGCTGGTATGGCTACCACGGCTACTATGGCCACTACTACGGCGGCTATTACGGCGTAGGCGGATGGAGCGGCCGCTGGATCCAGCGGAACAGCCACGCCTTCCAGGTGGGCCACCGCGACGGTTCCCGCAGCACCCGCAGCCTTGTCTCGCGGGGTGGCGCTTCCCGCGGCAGCGGTCTCACCCGCAGCAGCGGCCTCACCCGCGCCGGCGGCAGCACCGCCACAACTGGCGGCAGCCGTGCCACGCGCCGGTCTTCCACCGGCCTGACGAGCGTCTCCCGCTCCGCGGCGCCCGGCGCCACCCGTGCAGGCACCTCCGCCGTGCGTTCGACCGGCACGACCGTGACCCGCAACGGATCCGCCGCCACCCGCGGCACCTCCGGCACCGGTACGACCGCCCGCAGCAGCGGTTCCACGGTCTCCCGCAGCAGCGGCGCCGGCACCGGCTCCGTCTCCCGCAGCAGCGGCGCCACCAGTGGCTCCGTTTCCCGCAGCAGTGGCGGAACGGTTTCCCGGAACAGCAGTTCCGCGAACTACCGCCGTCCTTCCACTTCCTCCGGTTCTTCCAGCGGGTCTTCTGCCCGTTCCTCCTCCTCTTCCCGTTCCATGGGCGGTTATAGCAGCGGCTCCAGCCGTTCCTCCTCTTCCTCCAGCGGCTCTTACCGCAGTTCCGGCGGCAGTTATTCCGGGAGTTCTTCCTCCCGCTCCAGTTCCGGTGGCGGTTACTCCGGCGGTGGCTATTCCGGCGGATCCTCCCGCTCCAGCGGCAGTTCCGGCGGTGGTTATTCCGGTGGTTCCTCCTCCCGCGGAGGCGGTGGCGGTGGACGCCGTTAAACTGAAAACGGATGTTTAACCCTCAATCGAAAATCGTCATGAAAAAGATATTGGCTTCTGTCTTCCTCCTTACCGTTGCGCTCCAGGCCGGAGCGCAGGGCTGGGCGGACGCCCTCCAACTCTCGGAGAACGATTATCTGGGCACGGCCCGTTCCGTGGGCATGGGCAACGCGATGACCGCCGTGGGCGGTGACCTCGGCTCCCTCACCTTCAACCCGGCGGGTTCCGCCGTGGCGGGTTACTCCCAGTTCACGATCACCCCGGGCCTGAGCGTCTCCACCGTGACCGCGCAGGGCTCCCTGCTGGACAACGCCGGCAATCCGCTGGGCTTCGAGGACACCTACAAGTATCGCAAGGGCCGCATGACCCTTCCCAACTTCGGTGCGATCATGGTGTACGACACCCGCAACAAGAGCGGCTTGAAGCGCGTATCCTTCGGTATCGTGGGCAACGTCACCCGTGACTACACGAACCATCTGCGCGCCACCGGCACCAACGACGACAATACCCTGGCCGGTTCGCTCGCTACCCAGGCCATCGGCTTTACCACCGAAGAACTGGCTGGCAAGTTCTATGCGACCGGCGCCCCTACCTGGGAGGCCATGGTCGGCTACCAGTCCGGTATCTTCGGAGAACTGAACGGGAGTTATGTGGGCCTGACCGAGTCTATGTCGGCTGGCCCCAACCCCGACGTCTTCCTCACCGACCGCATCGGCCAGTACTACGGCCTGGACCGCAAGGGCAACAAGTACGACCTGCTGATGAATTTCGCCATGGACTTCAACGACAGGTTCTACGTGGGCGCTAACATCGGCATCACCACCCTGACCTACCGCCAGGACGAGACCCGCGCCGAAGAGGCCCTCTCCGGCATCGACTACGGCAACGGTTTCCAGTCCCTGCGGATGCGTTCCGCCTACTATGACGACGGAACCGGCCTCTATGCGAAGGTTGGCTTCATCGCCCGTCCCATCGACGGCCTGCGCATCGGCGCGGCCATCCAGACGCCCACGGTCATCCAGATCCGCGAGACCTACCAGATGGAAGGACACTCCGTCGCCCAGAATGAGCCGATGACGGCCAGTTCCCCCCAGGATGAGTGGTTCTACAATGTCACTTCTCCGTTCCGGATCAATGCCGGTATCGCCTACACGATCGGCCAACTCGGCCTCCTGAGCGCCGACTATGAATACACGGATTACAGTAGAATGCGCCTCTCCGCGGCCTACGACAGCGATTATGATTACGACTTCTCCGGTGCGAACCTGGACATCCAGGATTTCCTGGGCCCGGTCCATGCACTCCGTCTGGGTGCCGAGATCAAGCCGATGCCTTCGATGGCCCTCCGCGTGGGGTACAACCTCACCTCCGGTGCGCAGCACAACACGCTCAGCGGCCAGGACCAGGTGATTTCCCTGACCACGGCCGAACGCAGGGACCAACTCCGCACCGCAGTCACCTTCGGTGTCGGCTACAGTTCCCCGGGCTCCTTCTTCATGGATGCCGCCGTGCGCTTCCAGTATCTTCCGAACGAGTACTTCACGCCTTACTGGTACTATACCGGCGGTGGAACCTCCTATATCGATAATAACTTCACGACGCCTGAGATCGGCGCCCAGTCCGCTCTCTTCAACGCCCTCCTGACCCTGGGCTGGCGGTTCTAGTGAAGCGAATCACATTCATCGTAAATCCCGTCTCTGGCGGCAAGGACAAGAAAGGCGTCCTTGCCGCCATTGACCGTTATCTGGCCCCGGCGTATTCCTGCGAAGTGCTGATGACCGGGAAGCCGGGAGATGCCAAGGCGTGGGCGCGCGAGAGCGAATCGGACATCGTGGTCGCCGTGGGCGGCGACGGGACGGTGAGCGAGGTGGCCCAGGGCCTGATGGGAACCGGAAAGGCGCTGGGCATCATCCCTTGCGGAAGCGGGGACGGCCTGGCCCTGCACCTGGGCATCAGCCGGAATCCGGCGAAGGCCGTCCGGACGCTGAACGCGGGGTGCATCGCGCGCATCGACACGGCCCGGCTGGACGGGAGGCCCTTCTTCTGCACGGCCGGCGTGGGGTTGGATGCCGATGTCGCCTTCGAGTTCGCCCATTCCACCAAACGGGGGCTGGGCACGTACATTTCCACGGCCTGGAGCCTCTGGATGCACCAGGACCGGTCTAGCCGGTGCGTGGTGGAGACCGACACGGAAACCTGGTCCGGACCGGCGGTGATCGTCACCGTGGGCAATGCGAACCAGTGGGGGAACGAGGCACGGATCGTGCCGAAGGCTTCCCTGCGGGACGGCCTGCTGGATGTGACGGTCGTGGAGCCGTTCACCACATGGGAGATTCCGGGGCTGGCCGCCCTCCTGATGACGGGGAAGGCCGACAGGAGCCGCCGCGTGCGGATGTTCCGGAGTGCCCGTGTACACATACGCCGGGACCATTCCGGCCCGGCGCACTTGGACGGCGACCCTTTCGAGGCCGGCGTCGATCTGGATCTGGAAATCGTTCCGGGAACGCTGGACGTGGTGGTTCCGCCGTCCCGGCTGGAAAAGATTTAGTCGCCGCCGTACGGGTCGGCTTCGTTCCACTCCTGGAGGAGATAACCGTGATGGTCCACGCAATGGTCGTGGATCTTTTGTTTTCCGGCCTCTTCCAGGGTGTTCCACCAGCGGGTGCAGGCGGGATACCGCACCTGCTCCTCAGCCACCTTCCCGTCCGGGGAGGCCTTCGTCTGGCCTTTCCGGGCGACTCTTTCCTTCTGGGCGATGGTCAGGGACGCCCACCAAATATCAAGATTGTCGTTTCGCATTTCTTCGCAGAATCTGGTTGGAAATGCAAAGATAATGATTTTCTGTCAAATGCGGACTATCTGTCCGTGGCGAGATACCAGCGGACGGTCCAGTCGAGTTTCTCGCCCGGTTCCAGGGAGGTGTAGGGGCCCTGCGCCTCGATTTCGACGAAGGACTTGCGGGCGTCGATATAGACCTGGATCTCGGCTTCGCCGGGAGCCGCTTCCTCCTGGGCGATGTCGGGGAAACGCTTGGTGAGGACGAGGCCGTTGTCGCGGAAATTGAGCCAGCCCTTGCCGTCCACGTTGATCTTGCGGTTCTCGTTGGCGACATCCACCTCCAGGGTGGCCTTGTTGTCGTCGAAGGTGACCTTCATCAGGTCCGCCGGGGTGACGCCTTCGGGTTTCGCGTCGAACTCCAGGCAACCGCCGTTGGGGACGCGGGTGATCTCCCAGGGGGCTACCTTGCGCGCCTCGCCGGATTCATTGACGATGGAGTAGGTAATGACGAAGGCGAGGTCCGACGGGTCCACGGTGATGCATTTGCAGACGCGGTAACCAAACTTGGATACCTGGCCCGTCAGGACGAGGGCCGGGATGACGACGTCGGCGACCTTGACAGGGCCGTCGGTGATCTCGGCGGTGTAGGGGAGGCTGTCGTACTCGGGCACCGGGGGCCAGTTCCATTCGGCCTGCGGGCTGGTCCAGAAGGTGCTGCCGTAGGAATTCGGGTTGAACCAGCGCCGCCGGGGCTGGCCTTCCGCCTGCTCCGGCTGAGGGGCGGCCGCCGGATTCTGCGCGATGATTTCCTGCTCTCCGAGTTTGAAGGAGAGGATCTTGCCGCCGTGGGCGGCATCCACGGTCAGGGACAGGTCCTGGACGGACACAATGTATTTGTCATCATCCAGTTTCTGGATGGTCTGGGCGGAAAGGGCGGTCGTGCCCAGGAGGGCGACAGCGGCGAGAAGGACATGCAGTTTCATATCGTGTGATTTTCGGTAAAGATAGGTTTTTTCGGGGAATCGGCCTATTATAAATAGTTCGGAATCATTCAATCCTGGTTCGCGGGCTTTTTATCGGCCGCTTGCGGATTCGGATTTTTGTCGTATCTTTGCCCCCACATTTTCCAAACACACAGCAAACCGGGCGATGGCCCTTGAGCAGGGCTCAGGGAGTATTGTACCCCCGTGGGCCGGGGACCCGGAAACGTTCTTTCAAATACTGTGTGTTTTATGGCAAAAAAGTATGCACTTGCCGCCTGGACCGACCATGGTCAGGTCCATGTGATCCCCTCCGTCGTCAACGAACTCTCCGTCCCGTACCGGGAAAAGATCGGCCGTCTGGACATTCCCTGGGGGGATATCGACAACAAACTCGCCTGGATGCTCGCGAAGAGCCGCGCCCACGAGCAGTTCGCCCGCTTCCTCGTCCGAGTGGGTTACCCCCGCGAAGCCTATGTTGAGTACGAGAACGCCGCGATGGTCTGCACCTACTGCTCGGACACCCTTTGGCTCCAGGGCACGCACGCCGACTTCCCCGTCCTCCCGCTCCTGTACCGCTTCCTGTCGATGCACCGGGAATGCCTCCGCCTCGCCTCCGACCGCCCCTTCCTCCAGCACCTCTACACCGGAAGCGACCTCGAGGGCTATTACCGCCAGTTTACCTTCGATGACCGGATTCTCCGTGAGGAAATGGCGGAGGCCCGGGAGAGTTTTCGCGCGTGGAAATTCGGGAAGTAGCGTTTGGCACTTGGGAAGGGGGTGGATTGAGACACTGTGGCGCAGGGTCGCACCTGCGCCACAGTTTTAATCTTGGGGCACGCTTTGGCGGGGTACCGTTGCCTGGAGTGCCGCTCAGGATGGATTCAGGGCGTTGGGTGGAAGGACTTGAGGGTCAATGGGTTATGGGGAATGCTTTGTGTCGATTCGCATAAAGTATTTCCTGCAAAGCGCTACTGATCAGTTGGTTACGCCAAACGCCTTCAGGCATAATTGACGAGACACTAGGCGCCAGTAGCGGTGTTTAAGAATAGCGGTTTGATGATGGGTGAGGTCTGAGACACGGACGTCGCTTCCGAAGCCAAGGTTGCAAAATCGGCCTCCAATGCGTTGCAATGCGACATTCGCCCCATAGTGAGGTGGGGTATGTTGCATTTGGTTGCGTAGAATGCGTGTTTTGCTACCGGGGGTTCGGGTTTCTTGAATATCTTTGTCGGCGAGCCACGGCAGATACTACTTGGGTGGTGGACAAAAGAATAAAGCCGTAAGGGTGCCCGGGAGCAGAACGGCGGCGATTCGTCGGGAACACAAGAGCGGCGAATCTTGCGGGCGTGGGCAAGTTTTCGTATTTTTGCTGAAGAAGCAATCATTTCCTATGCGCCACTTCATCATTCTTTCCGCTTTGGCCTTTCTCTGCACGGGGGCGTTCGCCCAGCAGGAGCAGGTGAAGGTGACCGGTGTCACTGTGAATCCGGACCACAGTGTCACTTTCCGTTATATCAATCCCAAGGCTGTTTCGGTCGAGGTGTCCGGGGAGTTCATGCAAGGGTCGGCTCCGCTGCGGGAGGTCGATGGAATCTGGACCTACACGACTCCGCCGCTGGCTTCCGAGTTCTATTTCTATGGCCTGACCGTGGATGGGCAGCCGATCCTGGACTTGAACTATTCGCTCGTGAAGGATATCCCGCGGTGGATGAACTACTTCATCGTCGGCGGGGAGAAGGGTGACCTGTACAGCGTGCAGGACGTTCCTCACGGCACCGTCGCGTCCCGCTGGTACGACAGTGCCATGCTCCGGATGCGCCGCCGGGTGAATATCTACACCCCGCCGGGCTATGAGAACAGCAAGAAGAACTATCCTGTCTTCTACCTCTTGCACGGGAATGCCTGTGACGAGAATTCCTGGCTGGACCTGGGACGCGCCGCTCAGATCCTCGACAATCTGATCGCTGCCGGCAAGGCGGAGCCGATGATCCTGGTGATGACCAACGGGAATCCGGCCCAGCAGGCCGCTCCCGCCTATTTCGGCGACACTTATACCAATGAGAACACCCGGCCGGGCATCGCGCCGTTCCCGTCCACCTTCGGGGAGATTATCTCCTTCATCGACAGTAACTACCGGACCATCCGGAAGAAAGAGGGGCGCGCCATCGCCGGTTTCTCGATGGGCGGCGGACACGCGTTCACCATCTCCAAGGACAATCCGAACATGTTCGACTATGTGGGCCTGTTCTCCGCAGCGGGCAGCCGCATCTCGGACCCCGCCGAGAAGCAGAAGATGCTGGATATGAAGAAGAACGGCTGCAAACTCTACTATATCGGCTGCGGCACGGAAGACTTCCTGTACCGGAGCGTCCTCGCCTACAACCAGCAGTTGGACGAGATCGGTTTCAAGTACCATTTCCGGGAAACTCCCGGCGGGCATACCTGGGCCCCCTGGCGGATTTATCTGAGCGAAATGGTCCAGATGCTTTTCAAGCCGCAATCCAGATAGCCCTACTTCACCAAGGCATTGACCATCGCATCCCGGTGGTTGATGAACATTTCGGTGATGCGGTAACTGTCTGTATTTTCATACGTTACATAGTGCATGCCCTGGGCGTCGAACTGGATGATGTCCGCTCCGGGGAGGGCGAGGAGGATAGGGGAGTGGGTGACGATGATGTACTGCGAGCCGCCCCGGGACATTTCTGCGATCCGCGAGAACAGGGATAGTTGGCGGTTCGGGGAGAGGGCGGCTTCCGGTTCGTCCATGAGGAAGATGCCGGGTGGGTCGAAGTTCATGATGAAGTTCAGGAAACTTTCGCCGTGGGACTGTTCGTGGAGGGTGCGGTCGCCGTACATCGGCCCCACCAGTTCCTCGTATTCGATGCATTTGGTGGAGACATTGTAGAAACTTTCGGCCCGGAGGAAGAAGCCCTGGTTGCGGTTTCTGCCGCCCCGTCCGAGGGTAAGGGCTTTACAGAGGTCCGAATAGTCGTCGTGCGTGGAGAAACGGTAGTTCAGCGAACCGCCTTCCGGGTTGAATCCGTAGGCGATGGCGATGGCTTCCAGCAAGGTCGATTTTCCGCTCCCGTTTTCTCCCACGAAAAAAGTGACAGGATTCCTGAACTCCAGTTTCCGAAGGTCTCTGATGGCCGGGATCTTCCTCAGGTAGGACCTCTTCTCCACCTTGTCCCAGTGAAGGTCGATATAGTCGATATACATGTGAATAACTCCTCCTGCCGCAAAGATAGCGCCGGATTGTGCCAAACCGGAACACAGGCCGCAGATTCTGGCCGAAACTGATCCCCGCCGTGTGCAAAGAAAAAGCAGGAGCCTTTCCAGGATCCTGCTTTTTCTTTTCCGATGGGATGCGGGGTTACTTGAGCAGTTTCTTGATCAAGTTCCAGCACCAGAGAAGGACGACGGCGCCGATGAGGGCGCAGACGATCTGGCCATACCACATGGACCAGAACGAACCGGAGGCGCCCAGTTTGCCGAGCAGCCAGCCGCCCACGAGGCCGCCGAGCAGGCCGATGATGATGTTCCAGATGAGCCCGCCTTTCTCCTTGAATACGAAGAATCCGGCCAGCCAGCCTGCGATGGCTCCGAAGAGCAGCGTGAGGATGATGTTCATGGTTTTAGTGTTTTGTGTTACGTAAAGCAATATCGCTTAGTACGTTAGCACTAATATAGCAATAATCTCCAACAATCAAATATAAATTTCAGGAAAGACGCGGCCCATCCAGTCGTCGGGGATGCGGAGGCCGAGGAGGTCGCCGAGGATGGCGGGGACGTCGTACTGCATCATCGGGCGCTGGATCTCGTAACCGGCCTTGATGCCCTTGCCGCAGACGATGAACGGGGTTTCCAGTTCCAGGAGGGTGAAGCCGCCGTGCCCCTTGTCCACGCCGCCGTGGTCGGCGGACATCACGAGGATGGTGTCGTCATACATGCCGGCATCCTTGAGAGCCTGGATGACCTGGCCCACGGCCGCGTCCAGGATGCGCTGGCGCTCCATGTAATCCTCCGTGTACCAGCCGCGAGCGTGCCCTGCTTCGTCCAAGGTGCCGAAGTACAGGAAGAAGAATTCGGGTTTGTTCTCCTTGATGTAGTCGGTAGCGACGCGGGTGTATTCCGGGACGGGGATGATGACCTCGTCGGACGAGGTGTAGGTCTTCATGAAACGGTGCCAGTCCATGGCGAGCGTGTCCACCACCGGTCCGACGCCGTCCCAGTCGTAGATGCAGCCGGAAACGGCCTTGGGATGCTGCTCGCGGAGGATGGTAAAGACCGTCGGAGGGATGCCGTGGCCGTTGTCGGCGGTGGAAGGTATTGTCCCGTGGGTAGAGTTCCACTTGTCGAATCCGTGCATCTCCGTGGGCAGTCCGTTCATCATCGACGCCCAGTTGATGGCCGATGCAGACGGCATGACGGAGCGCTTCCCGAGCGTCCAACTGCCGTGCTCCATCAGGGAGCGGATGTTGGGCAGGTCCGCGGCCGGAGCCTGTCGCACACCCTCGGCGGCCCAGCCGTCAATGCCGATCAGAACGACGTGCTTGGCCCGCTGGACGGGTTTGTCGGGATGGCTGCAGGCGACCAGCGCAAGCGCCAGGAAAAGGAAAATGGATTTCTTCATAGTGGTTCTCAGTTCTGTGTTGCATGCAAATTTAGTGAATAATCCTTACATTTGCAGTATGACACAGATCGATTCCATCCTGGCCTTCAACCGCGAATATGTGGCGGCCGGACAGTACAAGGCCCATTTGACCGACAAGTATCCCGACAAGAAACTGGCGGTGCTCAGTTGCATGGACACGCGCCTGTCCGTCCTCCTGCAGGACGCCCTCGGACTCAGGAACGGGGACGCCAAGATCATCAAGAACGCCGGGGCGGTGATTCCCACGCCCTGGGATTCCGCGATGCGGAGCCTCATCGTCGCCGTGTATGAACTGGGTGTCCGGGAGATCATGGTCGTCGCCCATACCACCTGCGGCGCCTGCCACATGAGTTTCGCCCATTTCCGGAAGGAGATGCTGGAACGGGGGATCCCGGAGTCCAGCCTGCAGCGGGAAGACATCGACCTGGACGCCTGGCTGGAAGGTTTCCACGACACGGAGGCCTCCGTCCGGAAGACGGTCGATACCATCGTCCATCATCCCCTCATCCCGCAGGACATCACCGTCCGCGGCTTCATCATCGACTCCGCCACCGGCGAACTGGCCGAGGTCCGCTAGGCCGGGCAGCCCTTTGTAAAAGCCCCAGTTTGAATAACTTGGGGTTTGATTTCTCATTTTTTCTTTTTGTTTTTGATTGTCGCTCCCTGTTCGGGGCGACAAGGCCACATAATATTCAAGATTCTTAATAACCATGAAAAGATTCCTAACCTTATTCATTTGCATGGCGTTGGCCATGCCCGTGCTCGTGCAGTGCACCAAGTACGACGACACCTGGATCAGGGACAAGTTCGGCGAACTCGACAGCAAGATTTCCCGGCTCGAGCAGAGCATCAACGACCTGAACGCCTACAAGAGCATCGTGGACAATCTCCAGAAGGGGAAACTCATCTCCTCGGTGCGGGGCAACGGTGACGGGACGTTCACCATCACCTTCAACGACCAGACCACGACCACGATCACGGTCGGCAAGGGAGAGAAAGGCGACAAGGGAGACCCGGGCGACAAGGGCGATTCCGGCGATCCCGGTGACAAGGGCGATCCGGGTGAAAACGGCACGGACGGTGTCACCCCGGACTTCAAGATCCAGGACGGCGACTGGTATGTCTCCTACGACGACGGCGCCAGTTGGACGAAGTTGGGAAGCGCCTCTTCGGGCGACAGTTTCTTCAAGGACGTGTTCGTGGACGGTGACTTCCTGGTGCTGGTCCTCATCGACGGTACCGAAGTCCGCATCAACCTCAACGAAGGACAGGGTGAAGGCGGTGACGATCCCGTTTCGACCGCTCCCACCCTCGAAGACTGGCTGGGGAGTTGGTCCAATTCCAAGAACAACAAGGGAACCCTGACTTTCTATGAGTCAGGCGGCAAGTTCTACTGCTATTCTCCCACCTCCAACCTGAATGCGGTCCCCATCCAGTTCCATTTCAACGCGGAGGACGGCACCATCGACTTCACCTCCACCCGGACCGACGGCTACTGCGGTTACTTCACCGGTGAGGACAGCCAGGCGCATTATGTTTACTACTATGCGCAGGATGCCGATAAGAACTATCTGAACATCACCCCCGGCGACGTGATCCTGAAGGGAACGATGTCCGAGGACAAGACCTCCTTCACCTTCTCCTCCGGTATTGAGAACTGCACCCGGGTCATCTGGTATGACAATACCGGCAAGGCCTGGGGAAGCGCTCCCCAGAACTGGATCGACACGTATAACAAGGACGAATAAAACCACCCTACCGGACGTATGAAAAGAATCCTGCTCTCCATAGCGGCGGCGGCCGCTGTGCTGGTCTCACTGGTGCAGTGCACGGTGACTCCCTACGATGACAGTTGGATCAAGGACGAACTCTCCGACATCCGCTCCAAGATCGAAAACCTCCAGAAGAGCATCACGGCGCTGGACGCCTACCGGACCCTCCTGGACAAGGGCCGTCTGATCTCCGACATCGTGGATCACGGAGACGGTACCTTCACGGTCTATTTTGCCGACGGCACCGCCCCCGTCACCCTGGATGCCGGCCGGGGAGAACCCGGTCAGGACGGCGTCACGCCGGATTTCAAGATCGATGACGGCAACTGGTATGTCTCCTACGACGGGGGAAAGACCTGGACCCTGGTGGGCTCGGCCTCGGAAGGGGACCAGTTCTTCCGGAGCGTGACCGTGGAGGGGGACTACCTCGTCCTCGTCCTCATCGACGGCACCCAGGTGCGCATCAACCTGAAAGGCGGCCAGGGCGGGTCCACGGACCCCGAGGAAGGCAAGGCCACCATCGACCAGTGGGTCGGGTCCTGGGATATGGGTGAGAACGATTTCACGGTCTCCATCATCAAGGCCGGCGGGAACAACCTCTCCCTGAACTATGAGGCCGTCGCCATTCCGCTGGAATATGACCCGGAGACGGGGAACCTGCTCCTGAAGATGCCCCAGAACAGGTTTGTCGGGGGAAGCACCGCACAGGGATCGGGCATTTCCTACTATCTGAATCTCTACGATAGCAACAACAACCGCGTCAACAAGAGCGAGAGCCGCGGCTCGGACCCGTCTGCCGGCGAACTCATCTGCACGTTCAGGATGGAGGCGGGCGGAACCCGCGCCACCATCGAGGCGGCCGAAGAGTACTTCGAGTACTTCTTCGCCCGCGGCTACAACAATGAGACGGGCAGTTGGCTCCCCACGGGCGAGTGCTTCTACATGTACACGAACGACAGTTTCATGGTCCCGTCCGCGGGCGGCGGGGAGGACGATCCCGGCGTCACCTACCAGGTGAACGCGGAGTTCAAGTTCCAGTACTACAATGCCTGGTTCTACGTGAATTCCGCAGCGGGCAATTACGCCTTCTGGACGGTTCCCGTGGCGGCCGGTTCCCTGGACGACGCCGACTTCATCAAGTCCACGCTGGACGATTTCGGAAAGAAACTGGCCGCTGGCTCGGACGGCACGGTGGATTCGACCACATCGACGAACACGGGCAGTTTCGTCATCTTCTCCGGCGCCAGCCGGTACACGACGGCTCCGTACTATTGCAGCAACGGCCAGGGCGATGACGACCACCGCTACTATGTGTTCATGGTGGGGGTGGACGTGACCGACGGCGTCAAACTGACCGGTGACTACAATGTCATCACCATCACTTGGCAGTAACCGCGTATGAGATTCCGAGTTTTATTACCAGGCATAGGTGCGTTGGCGCTGCTCGCGGCCGGCTGTTCGGAGTATGAGCCGGACAGCATTCTGCAGGAGACCCACATGCGGCTGCGCATCGAGGAGAATGCCTTCAAACCCCACTGGAACAGCGGTGACCAGGTGCGGGTATTTGCCATGAACGAAAAGGAACCCGTGAGTTCCTACGTCTTCACGGCTGGTTCCACCGGTCTCGTTTCGGACTTCGTGTGCCCCACGGAGGTGGTGGGCACCTCCCGTTACCGTTTCGTCTATCCTCCGGAGGACCTGCTGACGGTCACTTCGGAAGGCATCTGCGCCACCATCCCGGTCGAGCAGGAAGTGGTCTCCGGCGGTGTCGCGGAGGAATCTCTGCTTTTCGTGGGCGAGGCCAGCACCCTGATGCAGACCGCCCACCTGACCCCGGTTCCCGCCTACCTGCGTTTTTCCCTCACGGGCGGCGCGGCGCAGCAGGTGAAGAAGATTACCATCTCGAGTGCCTCCACCCTTGCGGGCAGCATCGTCTTCTATGACCTTGCAACGCTTCAGAGCCATTTCTTCGACCAGCCCTTCGACGGGCGCAATCCCAGCCGGTACATCTCCCTCCACGGTGATTTCGAGTCCGGCGGCACCTACACGGCGGCCGTCATTCCCGGCCAGCGCTCCGTCTCCCTGAAGGCGGTGGTCGAGGATGTCTCCGGCGCCACCCACAGTTTCGATTTCCCTCCTGTCGATTTCAAGGCCGGGGAGGTGACGGACATCGGTTCGATGTATCTGGGGCATTCCCTGGTGGACGAAGGAGACCTCATTCCGGTCATGACCGCGACCAAAGGAGTCTGGCCCATCGTCCTGATGTTCCTCCCCGACGGTTGGGTGGAAGGAACCGGGGAAGGCTCCCGGGAAGAATTCATGAAAGCCTGCCGCGAAGTCATTTCCTACATGTTCAATGTGGAACCCTTCAAGAGCAACAGTGACTTTTTCACCGTGTACATTGCCTGGAAAGCGGCCGCCGAGGCCGGTGTAGGCAACACCTTCGGTTCCAAGGTGGGGGTCTGGTACAACAATTACCTGGGCCTGACCGCCGAGGCGAGAAAGAATGTCTGCGACTATGCGGAACAGGTATGTCCCGAGATCCAGCAGGGAATTACCCATCCGCGTGACATGGGCCTGTTCCTGCTGGTGAACGGCCGGCAGAACTATGGTGCCGTCTGCGAATGGTCGGAGCCTAAGTCCGAGAACGAAGGCCGCTTCGTCGCGGTGGTGGACTATTCCGGCACCTACGTTCGCTACGAGGACCTGGGACCGGGCGTCATGCCGCAGAGTTGGGGCGGAACCGGCGGACAGGAATATCGCCTGGACGCAGAAGGCAACTCCTATCTGTACACCCTCACGGAGGACGACTTCCGTGAACTGGGCTATGTGAACTATTCCGCCGGCAGGTGGGGTTACCTCGGCACCTGGAAGAACACCATGCTCCACGAGGGCTTCGGCCATGGCTTCGGCCGGCTGGACGACGAGTATTGGACCACGACGGACGGCTACAACGGCAAGTCCATCTCCGGGCACACGATGACTCCTCCGCGTTCCCTGAACGTATCGGCCAGCAAGGACGATTATCCCTGGAAGGTGCTCATGGACATGCGTGACGAACTCATCGCCCAGGATCCCCGCTATGCCCGCATCGGCATGTACCAGGGCGGCATGGCCCGCTATGCGACCGGCATCTGGCGCCCCGAATGGACCGGCGCCATGAACGACCTCCGGCCGTACTTCGGTGTCTGGGACCGTGCGCTCATCTACCAGCGGATCATGCAGATGTCCGGGATGGATCCGGACTTCGACGTCCGGAACGAAACGGACCTGCGCACGTTCCTCGCCAGGGACCTGGCTACCAACGGCAACTATGACCCCATGCGTGACAAATAACACCCTGCCAGCCCTATGAAAGCCAGATTTATATTGACAACCCTCCTGGCGGCCCTGTTCGCCGCCGGGACAGGCATGGCCCAGAACCTCACCGTGACCGGTGTGGTGAAGGATGCGGCGGGAGAACCCGTCATCAGCGCGGGCGTCATGCTGCAAGGTACGACACAGGGAACCGTGACGGATTTCGACGGCAACTATTCGATCGCCGTCCCCGCCGACGGGGTCCTGGTGTTTTCTTCCATCGGCTATGCGGAGCAAGCGATCCCCGTCGATGGCCGCAGCCGGATCGACGTGGTGCTGGAAGAGGATGCCCAGATGCTGGACGAAACCATCGTGGTGGCGTTCGGTACTTCTACGAAAGAGTCCTTCACGGGATCGGCGAAGGTAGTGAAGGCCGAGGAACTGTCACGCTCGCAGGGCGCCGCGGTCACTTCGGGCCTCTATGGCAAGGTGGCCGGCGTGCAGATGAGCGCCACCTCCGGTGCGGCCGGCGACGCGCCTTCCATCCGCATCCGCGGCTTCAGTTCCATCAATGCCGGACAGAGTCCGCTCTTCATCGTGGACGGCATGCCGGTGGAGGACATGAACATGATCAATCCGCAGGACGTGGAGTCCATGTCCGTGCTGAAGGATGCGGCGTCCAACTCCCTGTACGGTGCCCGTGGCGCCAACGGCGTGATCATCATCACGACCAAACGGGCACGGGACCGGGATGCCGTCATCTCCTTCGACGGCAAGGTGGGCCTGAATACCCGCGCCCTCCGGAACTACGACTACATTTCCAGCCCGGGTGAGTATTACGAGGCCCACTACGAGGCCCTCAAGAACTACTATGTGAGCCAGGGGAACCACCCGTTCGAGGCGAATATCCTCGCCAACACGGCGCTTCTCACCCCCGGTGCCAGCGGCAACCTGGGGTATATGGTGTACAATGTCCCGGAAGGGGAGGGGCTGATCGGTGTCAACGGAAAACTGAATCCGAACGCGACGCTGGGCAATTTCCTCCGGCACGGCGGCGTGGATTACCTGCTGCTCCCGGACAACTGGATGGAAGCCGGCTACCGCAATTCCCTCCGGCAGGAGTACAATCTCAGTGCGGCCGGCGGGGGAGAGAAACTGAATGCCTACGCCTCCCTGGGATACCTGGACAACCAGGGTATCACCTACAATTCCGGGATGTCGCGCCTGACCGCCCGCCTGCGCATGGACTGGCAGGCGAAGCCCTGGCTCAAACTCACGGGGAACACCTCCTACACGGGCTATGAGTACAACTCCCTGCGGGATAACGGGAACGCTTCCAACACCGGTAACATCTGGGCCTTCACCTCACGGGTGGCGCCCATCTATCCGCTGTACCTCCGGGATGCTTCCGGCCGCGTGATGCAGGATACCAACGGCTACAACATGATGGACTACGGCGACGGGATGAACGGCGGCATGGTGCGCAGCCTCCTTCCCAATGCGAACGCCATCATGGGCAACCAGTTGAACGTGTACAACACCAAGGGCAATTCCTTCAATGTGAACGGCACGGCCGACGTGAGTTTCCTCCGTTATTTCAAGTTCACGGTCAATGCCGCCCTGAACATCGACGAGTACCGGGGAACGATCATGTCCAATCCCTTCTATGGACAGTATGCCCCTTCCGGGGGTTACCTGAACAAGAGCCACGGCCGCTCGACGACACTCAATACGCAGCAACTGCTCAATTATACCCAGCAGTTCGGCCAGCACAACCTGAACGTGCTCGTGGGCCACGAGTATTACAAGTCCAACACCGTGAGCCTGTCGGCCTCCAAGACCAATCTGTTCTCGGTCGATAACCTGGAACTGGCCGGCGCCCTGACGGATTCGCAGGCGGCCTATTCCTCCTCGTCCGACTACAACACGGAAGGATTCCTCTCCCGGGTGCAGTATGACTATGCGTCCCGCATCTTCGCCAGCGCCTCGCTGCGCCGCGACGGCAGTTCCCGCTTCCATCCGCAGCACGGCTGGGGCACTTTCTGGTCGGTAGGCGGCGCCTGGATCATGAACAAGGAACCCTGGTTCCCGGTGAAGCCCTGGCTGGACATGTTCAAGGTGAAGGCCTCCGTGGGCTCCCAGGGCAATGATTCCATCGGATCGTTCAAGTATCTGAACCTGTACGACATCACCACCAGCAACGGCCAGTTGTCCACGCCGGAGTCGCAGGTGGGCAACAAGGACATCACCTGGGAAACCAACATCAACCTGAACCTCGGTACGGAGTTCACGCTCCTGAAGGGGCGCCTGGACGGATCCCTGGAGTGGTTCTACCGGAAGACCTCCGACATGCTCTTCTTCTTCTCGGTCGCTCCCTCCAACGGGTACAACGGCTTCTATGACAATGTGGGCGACATGGTGAACCACGGTGTGGAGTTCGCCCTCTCCTACAAACTCATCGACAGGCAGGACCTGACCTGGAGCGTGGACGTGAATGCCACCCGGGTGCGCAACGCCATCACCAAGTTGCACGAGCAGCACAAGTCGGCAAAGGTGGAAGGCTATGAAGGCTATTCCAGCGGCACCTACTTCTATGGCGTGGGCCTGCCCCTGTACACGCGCTACCTCAAGTCCTACGCCGGTCCGGATCCCGAAACGGGTGAGTCCCGCTGGTGGAAGGACGTGACGGATTCCGCCGGCAACGTTACCGGCCGTGAGATGACCAAGGAGTATTCCCAGGCCACCTATTACCTGGGCAACAACCCGATTCCCGAACTGTATGGCGGTCTGGGAACGAGTTTCTCCTGGAAGGGCTTCGACTTCGCCATCCAGACTTCCTACCAGTTGGGCGGCAAGTCCTACGACAGCGGCTACGCTTCCCTGATGACGCCGCCGGGTTCCTCGGTGGGATACAATTTCCACAGGGACGTGCTCAAGGCCTGGACGGCGGACCATCCCGACAGCAACATCCCGCGCTGGCAGTTCAACGATGTGAACGGCGCTTCCCAGAGCGACCGCTTCATCACCAGCGCGTCCTATTTCAATATCGAGAATGTCAATATGGGATATACGCTTCCCGCACGCTGGGTCTCCAAGGTGAGTATCCTGTCGTTGCGGATCTATGCGGCGTGTGACAACGTCTGGTACTGGAGCGCCCGGAAGGGGTTCGATCCCCGCGGTTCGTTCAGCGGGAATCCTTCCACGGCCAGTTTCGTCCCGGTCCGCACGCTTTCCCTGGGTGTCAACGTTAAATTCTAGCATGCCATGAAAAGACTGATACCTTTTGCTTCCATCGCATTCCTTTTCCTGGCCACAGGCTGCCTGAAGGAAGACATCCCCACGACCGTGGCCACGGAAGCCATGCTGGCCGAATCGGCCGATGCCCTCCAGGGCATGCTGAACGGTATTCCCGCCCAGATGGTGACGCCCTACTTCTCCTATAACGGTTCCCGCAGCAGCAACGATTATGACTTCTCCTATCCTTCGGAGATGGTCATCATGGACACGGCCGCGGGAGAACTGGTGCTCAACGGCCGCGACAATTATGACTGGTTCATGTACTGGATCCGCAACAATTCCAGCATGGGCGAGACCTCCGGCCCCGTGGGCAAGACCTGGACGGCGTATTACAAGTACATCCGGACGTGCAACAACCTGGTGAGCATCATCGGCTATGAGCCGGACAAGGAAAGCAGCCAGGTGGTCCTGGGCCATGTCCTGGCCTACCGGGCATTCTTCTATCTGAACCTGGTGCGGCTGTATACCTATGTCCCCGCCACCGACCCCAATGTGAAGTCCACCTATACCCCCCAGGCCAATATCGCCGGCCTCTCGGTGCCCATCGTGGTGGAGAACATGGGCATCGACCAGACCCGGAATAACCCGCGCGCGAGCGTTGAGGACGTGTATGCCCTCATCTTCTCCGACCTGGACAAGGCCGAGGAGATGCTCAAGGGTAGAGTCACGGAAGGGAAGGTGTTCCCGGACCTGGCGGTGGTGTACGGGCTCAAGGCCCGTGCCTGGCTGGAGCGGGGGAGTGCCGGGGTGGAAGGCGCCTTCGACAAGGCCGCTTCCTATGCCCAGCAGGCCATCCTCACTTCCGGCGGCTCTCCGCTTACGCAGGACCAGTGGGAAAGCCCCACGACCGGTTTCAACAATTATGTGGCCAACAGCAACTCCTGGATGTGGTACCTGCCGGTGGATACCGACAATGTCCACAACCTGGGCAGTTTCGTCTCGCACATGTGCAACGAGGAGACGTGGACTTCCTACGGCTGGAGCAGCGCCCGCGGCATCAACAAGGAAGTGTACGCCCTCATCCCGGATACGGACTGGCGCAAGCATTCCTGGATCGACCCGCTCCGCAGTTCCTACTATGCCTATAAGACGAACCGCGACGTGTGGGGCGACACCAACAGCACCGAGAAGGGACTCCCGTCCTACGCCAGCCTCAAGTTCCGTCCCGCCGGCGGCGAGTACACGGACTACAAGAAGGCCGGAGCCGTGGACATTCCGCTGATGCGCGTGGAGGAGATGTACCTGATCCGTGCCGAGGCACTCGCGATGAGCGGGGACCTGGGCGGCGCCAAGGGCACCCTGAACACGCTCATCCGGACCCGTGACGCTTCGTACAGTTGCGACGCCATCACCTCGGCCGCGGACTTCCAGAAAGAAGTCTTCTTCCAGAAGCGCGTAGAACTCTGGGGAGAGGGACTCATCCTGTTCGACTGCAAGCGGCTGGCTACCGGCTATCATCTCGGTTACAGCGGCACCAATGCGCTGGACAAGTACCGTTACAACGTGACGGGCGTGTCTCCTTCCTGGAACTTCGTGATTCCGCGGGCGGAACTCCTGGGTAATCCCGTCCTGCAGGGCTGGAACAATCCGGATCCCACCAATGTACTCACCCTTTGGACAGAATAAGCCTATGAAACGATTTGCCATCCTCATCGCAGCCGCTCTCGTGGCTTTCTCCTGTGACAAGCAGCCGGCCTATGCGCCCGGTGAGCCCGATCCGGCCACTTGCTACCGGGTTTACTTCCCCGACCAGTTGGGCTTCGGTTCCCATCTGCTGCGTCCTTCGGCGCCTCATGCGTTCACGTTCAAGGTCGCCCGCGAGCGGACGGCCGGCGCCATCACGGTGCCGGTGACCATCGACGCCACTTCTCCTGCCTTCAAGGCGGATCCTATCCAGTTCCGGGACGGGGAGGGGGAGACGACGTTCACCGTCCGGTTCGACGGAATCGAAGAGCAGGTGGAACACAGTTTCAACCTCTCCATCACCGATCCCCAGTATGCCTCCCAGTATCGGCAGGTGCGCAAGAACGTCTCTTTCTCCGTACTGGTGGGCAAGCGCAAGATCACGCCCAACCGTCGCAAGGACTGGCGTTTCCAGTACTACAGCGGTTATTATTACGTGAATGTGGGAGACGGGAATTACGGTTTCTATACGGTGCCGGCTTCGGCCGGAGACCCCGAGGACCCGGCGTTCGTCCAGCAGGTGCTGGATGAATATAATGACGGTCTGGAGGAGTACTACGCGACGACTGGATTCAATGTCAAGACCGACTACAGCACGGCACCCTGGTCCGTTTTCACGGGCAGTCCCCACTACTGTGCCACGCCCAAATCCTCCGGCGCTACGACGCCCGGCGACCAGATCGCCTTCATGATCGGCGTCGCTGCCGCGAATCCCTACAGCACCGGAGACTACCAGTACATCACGCTTACGCTGGAGTAGCGGGTATCTGATGACTGTCAAAAATAACTCCTCGTCCTTGCTTTGTGCAGAACGAGGAGTTATTCAGTTATCCGGTTGCCGGACTGTGAAAGGTTAGTCCCTGTATTCCGTCAGGTAATAGACGAGGGAGGTCTTCAGATTGCCGGCGCTGAAGAAGTTGTACCAAGAACTCTCGAAGGAACGGGTGATGGTGCAGGTGCTCGGATCCCCTTCCTGGACATCCACGACGAGGGAGCCGCCGAAGCGGTAATCCTTGAAGAAGGACTTGTACTCGTTGCTCCAGTCGCATTTGAGGGAACCGTTCTCGGACTTGTCCCAGGCCCAGGTTCCGACATTGACCTTGCCGCTGCCGAAGATGACTGCGTAAGTGCCGGATTCGGTGAAGATGATTCCGGTGCACTCCTCTTCCAGATTGTCCGCTTCCGGGTCTCTGGTATCCCTGAACCAAGTGGAGAAGTTGCAGCCTCCCACTTTGATATCGACGAATGTCTTATTGAAACTGGAGAGGGTGAAGTGGGATTCGTTGAAAACCCAGTGGCGGCAGAGGCTCTTGTCGATCGGGGTCTTGGAGACGTTGGCGGCTACATTGGCATGGACGGTGAAAGGATCCCAGCCGCCGCTGTTGATGAGAATCTCGGCGGAACCGCCGCTGAGCATGTCGATGACAATCTTGCCGAACCCTTGCAGGAAATAGGTTCCGTTCGCGAAGGTGAAGTTACCGTAGAGCCAGACGTCGCTGAGGTCCAGGTCCTCGCTGCTCTTGACGGCAGGAGAGGGATTCTTGGTGATGATGTAATCACCTTCAGCCGTGAGTTCGATGGATTTGATGGGGCTGGTAGCGTCCGTAATTTCAAACTTACCGACAACCTTGTCAGCATCCTCTCCTCCAACACCATTTTCCTTGTTGCAGGAGGTGAACCCTGCGATAGCAATGAGAACTGTGCTTGCCAAAACAAGCAATTTCCGTGTAATCATGGTCGTATGTTTTAAATTATAGCATCCATTTGTTTGCTATATCATTCGCTGCAAATTCCGTTCCAGCGGTCATTTGGCTTTCTTCGGGGGATCGGTGTCCGGGCCTCGGCCTATTTCGGGATGACGACGTTAATGCGCTCAATTTCAATCTTTTCCCATACGTGCTCCTGCACATAGGGCTCCTCGGAAAGGTATTTGTCCAACCCGCTTCGGTCCGGGAAATCCAGGATCAGCGCGGACCCGTTCATCTTCCCGTCCCCATCCAGCAACCCGCCGGCACAGATGACATGCCCGCCCAACCGGGCCATTCCTTCCAGATGACGGGGACGGACCGCCATCCGCTTTTCCAGCATGCCTTCACCGTCGTAGGCTTTGAGTAAGAATTGCATGGGGGTGAGGTTTTATAGGTGGTTGACTTAACTGTCTGGCATCTTGATGGGGATGCCAGACAGATTATCGGGGTAGGGTGGAGATTACTATTATTGTGAGTTTTTGGATTGGACGGGACGGATACGGAGTTTGGAAATACGGCTGACGGACGGATTGCCATAATTCTCCCATGAAGAATCCGGCCCTGAGTATATGCGAATAGCATATGCTTCATGGGTCTTCCCAGTAAGAGATGATGTCCAAAGTGGATCAATCCACTGATAAGAAGCATAGTATGGATAATTGTATCCCCCTCTTAAGAAAATATGCGGATCCCAAAGAGTATAATCACCATGATTCTTTTTCTTATAATAAACCCACCCACTTTTTCCGGTTCCGTTATAATCAGTAAAGAAGGAAGAACGTACTGTATAATTCACTAATTCTTCATATTCCTCCCTTGTCGGCATTCTCCATGGGGCTCCCCAGTTCTGCCGTGCTGCGTCATCGGCCAAATCGAGTGTCGTCTTATTGTCTCCAATAAACACTCCTGCATCATTATACCACACACCATCCGTCTGTCCATCGGCAATCTGGTACTTTGAAATACCCCATTGGTCGGAATATGAATCTGTCATGAACTTATAATTTGCCCAATCGGACGTGTTCTTTTCCACAGGATACGTTTCCCCCCAAGCAAAACCGATTCCGCCGGTTAAAGGATCAATAGCACCGACGTCCATACATGACCACAAGGTGCCACTCGGAAGCCCAAAGTCAATCGCATGCGGATGATTACCATCAGGACATCCCCCGTGCGGCGGATTTCCCTTGGAATTATCTTCATAGAAATGATATAGTTTGCCACTGGCGAATGCATAACCCGCCAAGTCCATTTCCTTGACAACGGCGCCTGCCTTATTCTTGATAGAGAATGTCAAAGTGCTCTGGCTCAAGTCATCCGGAAGGACAACCGCAGTAATAACCACATTCTCCCCGTTATACACATGCATGCCATCCTCGCCAAATAATACGCGGAAGGTATCATACGAGCCATCGGAAGTATAGGTCCCGTTTGTCAGGTTATAATTGGCCCTGATGGTGAACGGAGTGCCGCTGGAAGTAATGCTGAGACTCTGATAGGTTTCCTCATTGTCTGCCGTAAAATGGAGTTGAATGACGGCACCTATGTTCGAGAAAGTGAAGGAGGCCTTTCCATTGTCATCCGTCGTGAAACTCGTGGCCATGTAATTGAACGCTCCAATATGGCTTACGTCGTTATTGGAAGTCTGGGTTTGATTCGCCAGGTTGATGGGAAACACATTGGCTGTTGTTCCCGCCACGAACGGATAGAAAGCATAGTATTCAGAGTTGGGCAGGAGCGAGAAAGCGTCATTGATGAAATTGCCGATGGTTTCTCCTCCCTTCAGCAGGGTGAACGCAGCCGTCCCGTTGGCAGAGCCGGCATTGCGGCAGACTCCGATACAGTCACCATTTGTCCAATAAAAAACATCCAATCCATTGGTGAATCTGACCCGGGTTGCGTGAGCATCCTCATAGCCCGGGATGGAAGCCATGACACCGTTGTCCCATGGGGACTGATTCGTCAATTTGTCAGAGCAGGATACCGCCGCTAAGACAAAAGCCTGAAGCAAAATGATTCTAGTTTTCATGATATCGATTATTTGTATATTAATCAGTTAATTGCCTTTTGAATATCCGGAGCCACCCCCGGAAATGCTTCCCGAACTATCGTTTCCGTATCCGGAACCGCCACCGCTAACATCCCCGGAATTATCCGAGCCGTAGCCTAATCCAGTACCGCCGATATCTCCGGTGTCGTCCGTTCCGTAGCCAAAACCACCAGCATCGACTTCGCCACCGTTGCCATCGATGAAGTGCAGAGATGAACCATCCCAGGCGGCATATATATGATAGGCGTGTCCGACCAGAAGGTCCAAATCAGATGTGCGGGTGTTGGAGGTGCGGACCGTTTTTCCATCAACTTCTGCAACCATTCTTGCTTTGGATATCTTCTTCCCATTGGTCCTGTATGCAGAAATAATGACACCTCGGTCCCCGGCGTGAATCACGCTTGTACCCATCGTAATTGGTTCCTCTGCGGCTTCATTATCGGCATGAAAAGACCCGTCATCCATCGCGACGGCGCCTTTTGTATGATACCAGAGTCCATCTTCTGACTCAAATCCACAGTGAGAGAAACTGATCAAATGATCCGAATCGTTCCTGATGTGAATCACTTCATACACCAGATAATGCTTGAATTGGACGGAAATGCTGTTCCAATCCTCGATCTCGGCAGAGGCAAATACCGGAGCGTCGAACAAGGAAAGCGGGCTCCGGACAAGCGAGGCATTGCAGAATATCCTACCATCGACAACCGTGGCATTTGCAGGTGAAGTAGCACAGAAAAGATGACTCTTAACCGGCGTCTCTTTAGCGCTAATGAGAAAGGAACAAGTCTTCCTGTCCTCCGAAATTACGCCGATAGGAACATCCTTTCCCGCATCCTGGTAATTCACAAACACATCGAACGTTTCATCATCGTTCCATTTTGACGTTAATGTAAGATTGCTTGCTTGTTCAAGAGAAACTCTCGTCTCTTTACTCTCAAAAGAAGCATGTACGGTAAACTCAGATTCAAGAGGGGGAATCTCTTGCCCCTTGTCCGTACATGAAACCGCAGCAAAGAGGATCAAAGCGAAAATGCTTGTTATTCGGTATCTCATTTTCATTTTCTTTATCCTTTAAATGTTATGCCCGGGGACGTCGTCCAGATTGCCGTCACTTATGGTGAAATGGCCTTCAGCGCTTTGATAGGAGGTGAGAATGGAATCACCTTCCATGATTTTGGCGACAACATACCAAGTGAATTCACCGGGAGAAAGTGTACATGAGGCTGTTTTGTCTCTATCGTCAGGGTCGACATCTTTTCCTAATCGGGAGCCACCAACATATACATCATATGCAATGTCAAATGTATGATAAAAAGAGTTTTTACCGTATCCGGATTCACTGAAATCATAAATAAACATGTCGTCAAAGGGCTTGAGACGACAGTCCCATGAGAGAATTACTTGACCCTCATTGATTTCGACTTCATTCAGGAATGGAGCCGCATCGAAAAACAGGTACTGTGAACAAGCCGAAGGGTAATAGTCATACAAATCCGGATCAAGTGCAGCCAAGTCCTCTTCGCTCCAGCCGCGATCTCTTCCATAATGTATATTCGCCTCGCTGGCTTCTCTAAGTCCTTCATGGTTTTGCCAAAACTTACTTGCAGTGGAAAAATCAAATCCATTACACATGAATTTGACTATTCCAAAACCCATAGTCCGAGAAACGTTTCGATTTATCGTTTCTTTAAAACCGGCAAAAATGGTGGCACCGTGGTTGATGAAGGCTTTTGCCATGGATGTTTTCCCATCGGAATCATCAGTAATTTTCATTGATTCACAAGCCGTTGTAAGGACAAGGGTATTATCAAATGAAGCCTTGTCCAGAAAATCTGTTGTCATACACACGAACCACTTTTTGGCTTCGCTTTCATATGCGATTGCCACTGTTTCAGGATCATAGTCAACATCGCCAAAAAGGTCCTGAAAGAAACGTATGAAATCACCGCGATAAACTGTAGATGAGCAGAATACTGTTTGGAAACTCTTTGATTCTCCCTTTGGCTTCTTATGGCGATAACTTGTCCCACCATGGGTGTTTATCATGATAAAATCATATCCATTCAAGTTTTCGCCCCAAAAAGCCTCTATCCCCGCGTCTTTGTCAGACTTCTTTACAACAGAGGTAAATCCAGCAGATTTCAATTGAGTCTCAGCCTTATCTATCGGGTATTCCCATTCTTTTTGAAATGGGGTCAGTATTAAAGCTGTCTTACCTTCTTTCAGAACAGTTGATTGTTTCTTGCTATCTTGGATTTGAGGTGAATTATGGCTATCGATTTCGGAGTTGTTTGCGGAAGGGCTATTGAAACTAAAGTCTTCAGGTATTTCTGGTTGTGTGGTGAGAAAAACATTCAACCAGATACTGTCTTTTTGCATAAAGGCAACTGTGGTCTTTTCAGGATTGACAGCGACATCTACAATGTCCTCGTCCTTTATAAGTTCTTCAGCGATCTTACTCACATCAATTTCACCACGTTCATATAAACTTGTGAGCCTTTCAACATCGACAGTGACTCTATCCGTAATAGCCAAAGACTCCTCCCATTCATATTCTGTCTCCGGAAACTTTGTTGTCGTCGCTTCAAATTCAATCCCTTCGTCCGCTTTCTCAATGTTTCCGTAAATGCTCCGCTTAATCGTCACTGCCTTCTCTGACACCTTCCTGGCATAGTCGGAATCCTTGTAGAACCGCAGTTTGTAACCACCCTCCAAGGAACCAGGGATTGCAACGATATAATACCACGTATCCTTCTGGAATGTCTCCTGACCGGACGGAGGAAGCAGCGTGATGAACTGGCTGCTTTCCGAGACCTCTTGTACTACAGGAAGACTATTCTCATCAAGACCAATTTTCACCTTACCCGATATAATCTCACCAGAGAGACCTTCGAACATAACCTTCTTGATTCCCTCTTCTACAACGCTGAAACGGACACCACCTCCCACGTTATAGAATTGGAGGGTATTGGAATTCGAATGGGCGATAGCAAGGTTCATATCCTTTCCGAACGAACCCTCTCGAGCCACTTGTTCAGAGGGCAGCGTAGTCGTGATAGTCTCCCCATCGAAAACCGCATCCTCGGAGAAAGGATACACCGCCCAGAGATCCAAATCCTCCGGCCGGGTGGCGTCTCCGAAAGTCCCCTTGAATGTCGCAGTCCCAGATGCGGCAGTTATATCCGTCGTGAACTTGGCGGATTGGTCCCCTGTGAACACAGCGATCTCATCTCCGGGCTCCCAGAAGACATGGACTCCGGATTCCACGACCGTCTTGGTATCGGCCGGAGATTCGGTTCTGGCGAAGAGGGAAAGGTTGGCATCAGGGACATCGACTTCCTGATTCGTGGAACAAGCCACCAGGGAAAGAGCGGCGGCGGTAATGATATAAAAGTTCTTTTTCATGGCGATTGTCGATTTAGTCCCAATCTTCGTAGCCGATATCCTCGT
>JAEEGH010006770.1_pt1 | contig 27911 bp, 18 predicted proteins | sample 9134181 | NCBI WGS metagenome assembly JAEEGH01 (sample SAMN16246544, study PRJNA631951) | gut metagenome | biome: gut microbiome; feature: rumen; material: DP-attached | host: Bos | place: Iran: Karaj | collected 2018-10 | reverse complement strand
CTGCGCGTTGCTTCGAATTAAACCACATGCTCCACCGCTTGTGCGGGCCCCCGTCAATTCCTTTGAGTTTCATACTTGCGTACGTACTCCCCAGGCGGCATACTTAACGCGTTGGCTACGGTACCCGCGGCGAACCGCGGACACCCAGTATGCATCGTTTACGGTGCGGACTACCAGGGTATCTAATCCTGTTTGCTACCCGCACTTTCGAGCATGAGCGTCGATAAGTCCCCAGCAAGCTGCCTTCGCCATCGGTGTTCTTCCTGATCTCTACGCATTCCACCGCTACACCAGGAATTCCGCTTGCCCCTGAACTATCCAAGAAACCCAGTTCGGACTGCAGGTCCGGGGTTGGGCCCCGGTATTGTACAATCCGCTTGAGCTTCCGCCTGCGCTCCCTTTACGCCCAGTGATTCCGAACAACGCTTGCACCCCTCGTATTACCGCGGCTGCTGGCACGAAGTTTGCCGGTGCTTCCTCTCGAGGTACATTCAACTGAGCCGAAACTCAGCCTTATTCCCTCACGACAGTGGTTTACACACCGAAATGCTTCTTCCCACACGTGGCGTTGCTGCATCAGGGTTTCCCCCATTGTGCAATATTCCCTACTGCTGCCTCCCGTAGGAGTCTGGGCCGTATCTCAGTCCCAATGTGGCCGATCACCCTCTCAGGCCGGCTACCGATCGTCGCCTTGGTGGGCCGTTGCCCCGCCAACTAGCTAATCGGACGCAAGCTCATCCCCTGCCGATAAATCTTTTGTCAAGGCCCTATGCAGGGCCCCACGATATCCGGTATTATCCGCGCGTTGGCACGGCTATTCCCGAGCAGGGGGCAGATTGCTTACGCGTTACTCACCCGTTCGCCGCTATCCATTGCTGGACCGCTCGACTTGCATGTATAAGACACGCCACCAGCGTTCGTTCTGAGCCAGGATCAAACTCTTCATTAATTTTTAAAGTCTTGGTCCCGTTAATCACGTTCGTATAATTGACTTTCCAAGAAATCTCTTGGACCCGTCACTAAGCACATCTCCGATTCCTTCAATCTTCCCGGCGGCCTCGCGGGCCTCCGTCTCGCGTTCGTTTGGGCTTGAACCCTTTCGTTCGCGGGTGAGGCCAATTATAGAACTTTACGCCGTGTCCGTCAAGGGGTTAAGGCAAAAAATTTCACTTTTTTTTCGATTTTTTTGAAATAACGAGATTCCGCCCATGTGCGGCACAATCTATCAACACCCTATAAACATAATTATAGAAGTGCCTAGAGTTCTATGGTCATACCGCAGCGCATTTGTTCGGCGCGGTCGCCCAAAACTTCGTACAGAATCTCAAACGCGCGGTTTCCTGTACAATGCCCAGTATAAATCTTCTGGACATCCAGTTCGCGCAGGCGCTCGGCAAAGGCGCGCACCACTTCATCTTTATAGCGGAACAAGTGGAATCCGCCAAGAATCGCATAAATCTTTTTGCCGGGAAATGTGGCCTCGATTTCCTTTACGATATTATCTGCGCCGCCATGGCTGCAGCTATTCATAACAAACAGGCCCTTGGGCGTATCGAACACGAGACTTTGTTCGTGATCGAAACTATCGTAGCGGTACTTGCCGTTTTCCTTGACCGAAAGATGTGCACGCTCGCCAATCGCTTCTAATCCCGGTGTCTTGTGCGGCACCAGATACACATTCGGCGCAATCTGCATATCGCCTTCGGCAAAGCGGATGCGGTCTGCGAAGCGTTTTAAAAATCCCTTATGAATTCCAATGTATTCGTGGTAAGTAAATCGGCCAAGCAATTTATGTGTGTGGTAGCAGTTTTCGCCCGCACCCTTGCGCAAGTAAAATGGCGCAGTCTTGTTCGCATGAAAGAATTTCGCCATTCCATCGCTATGGTCAAAATGCGCGTGACTCAAAATACCCACGTCAATTTTCGAAAGGTCCACGCCCATCACGCCTGCATTTTTTGCAAACAAATGCGAGGCTCCCGTATCAAGCAGATAACGCTTGCCCTCGAATTCCACATACACCGACAAGCCCCATTCACCAAAGAGCTTGCGGGAGCCACAGCAACTAGCGATGTTATCGATCAGAACCTTGACGAGCATGATTATTCACAATCAAGACAAGTCCATTCCACAACGCCGGAGCCGAAATTGTTGAAGCGCTTACGCGTGTAGCTTTCGATATCAATCAGGAATCCAATTTTACCCGCATTCTCGGTGCAGCAACCATCGCAGTCGCTATCGGCACACTTGTCGTAAACCACGGCATCAATCGTGTAGCCGCCCTTGCGGAGTCTAAAAGTCTTTAATTTGTACGTATCCCAGTCTTTTTCATGAATGGCGATAATGTTATGTTCGCTGACCCATTCTTCGGTCTGCTGGTCCTCGAGGCCCGCAAACCAGCCCGCCCAGGTACAGCCATTGTAGTCTTCGCATTCTTCGCTGCCGGGTTCCGGCCAAGAAGTATACCACGTAAGGTTAGCCCTGTTCCATACGGTATCTGCAGAAGATTCACTAGATTCAATTTCGGCGCTCGACTCCGGCGCAGTTTCAGAACTGCTCGATTGTAGAACAGCCTCGTAGCTACTTGAAACCATTTCTTCGGAGCTGCTAGAAGCGACTTCGGAACTGCTCGATTCCTGAGCAGATGAACTTTCCGGTGCAGGCGAACTAGAACTATCGTCATCGCACGCGGCGAACAAAGCAAGCGCAAGAATTGCTCCACCTAAATAGAATTTCATAGAATCTCCTTTTTACCCAAATGTTCGTTAAAGCAGCTTTCCGTCGCTAAAGGCGTTGCCGACGCGGCGTTCCATGACATAGTAGCCATGACCCGCAGAATCGTAGCACACCGGAGCGAGCTTTTCGACCGAAAGTTTTCCGGCTTCGTCCAACGCGGAATCGTCGACAGAGACATTCACGATTTCGCCGAGCAAAAGTTCTGATTCTTCGTCGTAGCTGACGAGCTTGCATTCCAGCGCAAGCGGGAGTTCAGCAATCAGCGGAGCATCGACGTGGGCGCTCTTGACAGAGGTCAAGCCAGAATGAGCAAACTTGTCGGCGACCTTGTTGCCCGAGGTCACACCAAGATAATCAATCGCCTTGATGTTCTTGGCTGTGGCCATGCTGACGGTGAAAGCCTTACGCGCAAGAATATTCGGCATGGTCTTATGGCTGTGTGCCACATAAATGGCAACCTGGTTCGTATCGCTAATGGAGCCCCAAGCAGCCACCATGGCATTCGTAGAACCGTCTTCGTTATACGTCGCAATCACCAATGTAGGTTGCGGGTACAAGTAAGCTTTAACACCGAGATCTTTGCGCATTGTTTGCTCCTTATGAAAAATTTATCGACCTTCTCGTAGGCGGAACGCCACGCAGGCGATGTCGACTACACGCGGGAGGCTCATTTCGCGACTCATGCCCTGCGGCAGGTTACGGAAGCCCACGTTCTGGATTTTTTCGTGAAGTTTTTGGATAGTCGCGGCGACAGAATCTCCGGTGCTAGCATCGGACAATTCCGAATTGCTGGCAGCGTTCTGCAACAGGTTCAAAAGTACAAAGCCCGCACCCAGGCGCTGCTGCTTGTCGACAAGCGTGTTGAGGCGCGAAGTGTCGGACACTAGGAACCCAATTTGCAACAAAGTATCGCCCAAAAGCTTCACCTTGACTTGGCGCTCGACCGCAGAGGTGGGGCGCACCGATTTTTGCAAAGGTTGCATGTAGCCTACAAACGGGCGCGCGCTTGAGGCCGCGGCTGTAGACTGTTGCGATTCCGGCGATACCGAAGACTTTGCGCATTCGGCTTTGTAGTTTGCCATGATGACGATGTTGTCGGCAAGGTCGAGGTAGTCGCCGCAAGCGCCTGCCACCAGAATAAAGCTGTAGCCCTGTGCCGAAATTTCACGGATGCGATCCGTCAGCGGAATCAATGGTTCGCGGTCATCGCCCAAAAGTTTGCGCACGCGCACGTCGCGAATCAAGAAATTCACCGCTGAGGAGTCTTCATCAATCAAAAACGCCCTGGAGCCCGCTTCCATAGCTTCGAGCAAGTTTGCGGCTTCGCTGGTAGAGCCCGACGCCGAAAGCGTATTGAAATTCTTGGTCGAAACGCCGCCCGGCAAGTCGCGCACGAACTGCGACAAGTCTGTGCCACGCACGCTGCGACCGTCTTCGACGCCCACGCGGAGCGCCGATTCGTCAATCACGATTCCTTCACGGCCATCGCCCGGAATATGCGGGTAGACCGCACGGGTCAAGGCCTGCAGCAAGGTCGACTTTCCATGGAAGGCACCGCCCGTAATCACGGTGATTCCCTTCGGGATTCCCATGCCGCGAATTTCGCGACCGCACACGTTCAAAGTCACCGCCATCTGTTCGGGAGCGGTAAACGGCACTGCGCCTTCGAGCGACAATTCGCTCAAGCCAGATGCACGCGGAAGCACTGCGCCATCGGGCACGAATGCGCACAGCCCGCGGATTTCGAGCTGAGCCAGAATCTCTTTGCGTTCGGCAAGCACGCGGAAATGTTCCTGCAAGGCGGCCTCGTCGGACTTGCTGTAATAAAGACCTGCCGACACCAAGTCCGGCAATACCATCGTCAAAATTTCAGCAGCGACTTCGGCCTGAATCTTGCGGCCTTCACCCGGAAGCCTTACTTGCAGGCAGGCCCGGAGCTCGCCATTGTCAATCCACAGGGAATTTCGCACCAGCATCTCGGGTCCAGCCGTATCGAAAACAATGGCAGCATCCTTTTCCGGGTACTTTTCTTTAACCAGTCGCGAAAGCTTGCGGTGCAAGAAATCGCTCAGCGCCAAACGATGTTCAAAAGAACCGCCCCATTCGCCCGCGTAACCGAGCATCGAAAGATTCGCCTTGATGACAACTCTAGAAGCCGGCGCATACGGGTCACCCTGCACATGCAAAAATTCTAGCGCGAAATCGCCAAAATCCCATGGTTTGTCTGCAAGAGACTTGTAAAGACCGTAATTTTTGCCATTTAAAGTGCGAATTTTCTGGTAAAGGGCTTTCATATGTAGTGAAAAGTAGTTTTTAATACAGGTTAATAAATAAGGTATCCAAACTTTTTCATAAAAAAAATTTAAATTCCATAAAAACTTTATATTTTTAGAACAAACAAACAGGAGAAATCCATGAAAAAGCTTTACATTTTTGCGCTTTTGGTCGCATTCCTCGTTACCTCCGCCGTCGCTGACGACGATCCACCTCCGCGCGGCAAGGCTGCAACCATCACCATCATCACCAACCCGCCTAACAGCGACGTGTTCCTCGGTGGCGAACCTCTCGGCAAGAGCCCGATCGAAAATGCAAGCGTCAAGTCTGGCCGCCAGACCCTCGTGGTGATCGACCAGGGTTACGAACTCGTGAACCAGCGCGTGAACATTTGGCCGGGTAACGACAAGCGCAACGTGTTTGACTTCGGTACCAAGATTCCTAAGGGTGCCATCAAGGTGACTACCATTCCGGGCAAGTGCCTCATCTACATCGACGGCGACAACGCTGACAAGACCGACGGTGCAGCACTCACCATCACCAACCTGGATGCCGGTGACCACGTGATTCGCGCCGAATGCTCCAACCGCAAGTCTGCCGAAGCTCTCGTGACCGTGAAGGGCGAAGAAACTGTCGAAGTGACTCTCGACGCTTCTGGCAAGAAGAAGAAATAATTTAGCGAAAGCGTTCTCTCTCGAAGGCTTAGCAACGCCCCCCGGCAAGACCGGAGGGGCGTTTTATTTATATTTAGTCATAGCGTCTTTTTTGGAGAAAACATGAAACGCCTAGTTCTTTTTGCATTACTTTCCTTTATTCTTTGTTCTTGCGCAAACAAGTCCATGACTCGTTACGAAACGCTGGCCCCCGTCCTTAAAAAAGAAGGATTCGAAGGCACGATTGCAAAAATCGAAAAGAAAAAAGACGACCTTTACGGCGAAAAGAGCGCATTCCTTTACCACTTTGACGAGGGCATGCTCTACCATTACGCTGGCAAGAACCAGGAAAGTATCAAGCACTTTGCACAGGCCGAACAGATTTACGAAGACCTGTACACCAAGTCGGTGACGAACGAAGTGGCTGCCATTGCCACCAACGACAACATTCGCCCCTACAGGGCTCGCCCCTTCGAAGTGCTGATGATGTACCAGTACCAAATCTTGAACTACCTCGCCATCGGGGATTTGGATGGCGCGCTGGTGGAAGTCCGCAGGGCGCAAATTGCCTCCGAAGCCCTTTACCAGAAAGACAAGGAAAAGGTCAATGACAACGGTTGGCTGCGTTACCTGAGCGCCATCGTTTACGAAATGGCTGGCGAAGAAGATGACGCCGCCATCGCTTACCTAAAAGCCGCCAAGGCCTTCGAAGAAGGCAACGTGAAAATGCCCAAGGAAGTCTGGGAATACATTACCGAGGCACTCACCAAGATGGACCGTGCAGATGACCTGAAGGGCTTAAAGACCGAACCGCTCGCCCAGACCCCCAAGGCGACAGACGCCCGCGAAAAAGGCCAGGAAATCATCGTGGTGGGCTATGCCGGCCACAGCCCCATTCTCGGCGAACTGTACCTGTCAGGAACCTATGTGAGCGGTACCGCCATGAACCTCACCTATAAAGACGGCAAGACAGGCAAGATTAATTCATTCACCGTATTCGCACCCCCTGTTGCAGGTGCAGGCAGCAACACCTTCCACGTGGGCTTCGCGCTCCCCCAGAAGAAGGAACTGCCCCAAAGAACCAGCATGTTCAGCGTGAATCTGGATGGCAAGATGCGCGTTTCGCCCGAAAAAGTTGCCGACATCGATTCTGAACTCGAACAGAACATGAATGACGAAAATACCACCACCATGGTTCGCACGGCGACCCGCGTGGTGCTCCGCACCATCGCCGCCCAGAAGGCCAAAAAAGCAACCAATACCGGCAACGGCCTCCTGGACCTGGTCAAGAATGTTGCCGTAGACGTGGGCCAAAGCCAGTTGGAACAGGCAGACCTGCGTATCGGCCTGTTCATGCCCAACACCATCAACGTATCCCGCATCCCGGTAACGGAAGGCGCACACCAGGTAAACGTTTCTGCCTTGGGCGCTCACGGACAGATTGTCGGGGAATATAAACTGGACAATGTAGTGGTCAAAAAAGGGCAGAAAAAGCTAATCGTCATTCCTGCAGTAGAATGATTTTAGTATTTTATGAAAATAATAGTATCCGCTTTTTGAAATAATAATGTAGTTTCAAAGGCAAAGTCTAAGGAGCAAAATATGAACATAAAAGCATTAATCGCCGCTGGCGCACTGCTCGCCACACAGTCGTTCGCAATCGTGGGTGTCGGTTTCCACTATGCACCCGGTTTCGGCACCAAGATGAAAGCCGCTGAACCGGCAACCATCGCCGACAAGATTGACCTTAGCCACGAAGGCTTTGACGGCGTAATGCAAGGTTTCGGTTTCAAGGCTTGGGTTGACATTCTCCCCATCATCGATATCGAAGCCACCCTGAACATCCAGTTCGGTTCCTATGACGCAGCCCTTTGGGTCGAAAATCCGGCAAACCCCGACATCGATACCAAAATTCCTCTCGAAATTGAATTGGGCGGAACTCCGTTCGGCAAGGCAAACCCCAAGTTTGTCGCCATGACCGGTGACCTGTCCATCACCTACCCCATTACATCCTTGCCGATTATTCGCCCCTATATCGGCGGCGGCCTCTCTTACCACCTGAATAGCTTTGTACTGAACCAGAAGTTCGCATGCAGCTTCATTCAGCCGAACACCTTCGAAGAAGTTGCAGCTATCGCTTTAGACCCGACTATGACCGACGAAGCCAAGTCTGCGGCACTCCAGGAAAAGGGTCAGGAAATGAAGAAACAGATTCAGGACAAGGCAGTCGACGAAGGTCTTAAGACCAGCATCGGCGGTCACATTCTTATCGGTACCCGCGCCAAGCTCCCGATTATCCCGATTGCCGCTTACGCCAACTTCAAGTACTACATCGGCGGTGACTATCCGGAAGAAATCGATGCAGGCAACATGACTGCAGAAGTCGGTATCGGCCTTGCAATTTAATCATAATCCCAGGTAAAATAAATGACGACTGAAAATACAAGCACCACTAAAATTCTTATCATCGAAGATGAAATTGCCATTGCTGAAGGTTTGATCGACCTCTGCAAGTTGAACGGTTACAACGTCAAGCACTGCGCTGACGGCGAAAGCGGCCTTGCCGAAGCCCTCACCAAGCAGTATAACCTCGTTCTTTTGGACTTGATGCTCCCCGGCATGGACGGCTTTACCGTTTGCGACAAAATTCGCGAACAGGACAAGAGCCTCCCGATTATCATCCTCTCTGCTAAGAATGCCGATGACGATATCATCAACGGACTCAAGTACGGTGCAGACGACTACATTCCGAAGCCGTTCTCCGTTCCGATGCTCCTGGCCCGTATCGACGCCGTGCTCCGTCGCAGCCGTCAGACCATGGAAAACGAAGGCAAGCTCGTTGCCGGCAGCCTGCGCGTGAACTTCCGCGAATACACCGGCACCCGCGGCACCGAAGAACTCGCCTTTACCCGCAAGGAAATCGAAATTCTCGAATACCTGTGGCGCAACCGCGACCACGCCGTTCCCCGTTCCGAACTGCTCCGCAAGGTTTGGGGTTACGAAAATGCAGACTCCGTGGATACCCGCACCGTGGACATTCACATTACCAAGCTCCGCAAGAAAATCGAAGACGATCCTTCGCATCCGAAACTCTTGGTGACCTTCCGCGGTGAAGGCTACCAGATGCGTTCCGCTCCAGAATGCGACAAGTAAAGCTAAAAGCAGCTCTTTCGTATATTAAAAAGCACCAGGCAATCATCACCGAACGCCTGGTGTTTATTTCCATTTTCTTGGTCATCGCAATTCCCCTGACCATCTTGTTCATCAAGACCTACGAGCAGTCTACTGCACTCGAAGAAAAGAAAATAGAAGAACGGATCGACGCCGCCTACGAAAGCCTGCGCCTGCGCCTGTCGTCGGATTTCAACATCGAAAACAGCCGTTCCTACAAGGACTACGGCATCCTGAACTCCATCACGGTGATCGGCGGCAACAGCCGACTCTTCTCGGAGTTTTTCTCGTTCCCGGATTCCAGCGGTCCTTACTGCGATTTCGACTCGCTGTACAGACAGTGCCGCAAGGGCTTGCTCGGGCATTTCCAGATTTCCCATAGCGGAGAACTCCTGACGCCCTTCTACCCCGACACCAGTACCGGCATCGGCAAATCCATGTGGGACAACTTCTCCTTCGACGACCAGGAACAACGTAAAAAGACCCGCGACCTGATCCAGTACCTGCTTATAAAGCTCGACATTCGAAACGGGCTCCCGAAGCGCACCGTACAGACCGTGGACTCCACCGAAGCGATTGACCAGCTTTATGACGAAATCCCGGACTTGCAGATTCCTACCCGTGTAGAACTCACTTCTGAAGAAGAAGCCCTGACCTACATGGCAGAAACCGCCAAGAACGACACGACCATCGCCCCCGACATTCCCGTATTTACCGGTAACAACACCAACGTCAACATCACCGATCTGAAGATCAAGATGACGTCGGACTACATCGTGTTCTTCCGTACGATCTATATCGGCATGCTTCCGATTGTGCAGGGATTCGTGGTAGACAAGGCCATTTACCTGAACTACATGACCCAGGAAGAACAACTGGCCTACGCCAAGCTGCCTTACGCCATTGAATTGGTCTACGAAGACACCGTACTTTTGACCATCGGCAAGAACAACGCCGAATACGAATTAAGAACCAAGCGCCCGCTCCCGCCGCCTTACGACAAGATCGTCTTCAAGATGTATTCTAGCGAAATAAGCGGTTCTGCGGATTTGACCATTTTGATCAGCGGATTGATTCTTTTGATTGTAGTCGCCGTTTGCCTGATTACGATTTACCGCTTTACCCAGAGCAAGGTGGCCCTCGCCGCCAAGCGCCAGGACTTTGTTTCGGCTATCACCCACGAACTCAAGACTCCGCTTACAGCAATCAAGATGTATGCAGAACTGTTGCAGAATTCCTGGGTAGCCAGCGAAGAAAAGAAGCAGCGTTATTACGGACAAATTGCTAGTGAAGCTGATCGACTTTCGCGCCTGATCCAGAACGTTCTTAATTTGTCCAAGCTCGATGGAAACCGCTGGAATGTGCAACTCCGCAAGGAACGTCCGAAGGCCGTTCTCGACGATTTCGTTGCAACCTACAGCAAGAACATTGAAAAGCAGGGTTTCGAACTCACCGTTTCTACCGACACAGATGCCGACAACGTAGCGCTCTTGATTGACCGCGACGCCGTGATGCAGATCTTGATGAACCTGGTGGACAACTCTCTCAAGTTCTCGAAGAACGCAAGCTACAAGATGATCAGCATCGAACTCCGCGTGAACAACGGCGACATGTACCTTGCCGTTCGCGACTACGGTCCTGGTATTCCGGCATCTGAAATGAAGAAGGTGTTCCAGGAATTCTACCGCGTCGAAAACGAAATGACTCGTTCTACAAGCGGTACGGGCATCGGCCTTTCGATGGTGAAAAAGCTCTGTACGCTCACCAACATGAAGATCGAAATCGAAAATGCCGGGCCGGGTCTCAGAACCAAGATCCACTTCCCGCCGCTCGACATTTAATCATTACGGAATTTGACAAATCCAACTTTTATTTAACAACCTTTGTAATATTCGCCCTGGATTTAAGTCCAGGGCGTTTTAAGTAACAATTATCTAAACTAAATTATACTTCTGCCCCCTCTATTTTTTAGTATTTTTTATGGCGCCTAGAATAATTCTATTGGCAATACGAGGAGCATGCCATGACTCAAGAAGACATTCTAAATAATCCGGAAAAGTATGACCTTTCCATCGAAACCGTTGGCAAGGGAACCTTGAAATCGCCCATGAAAGGCGTTCCGTTTGTGTCGGAGTCTGACCGAGTGAGCCTTACGGCTGACGTTGGCCGAATTCAGAAATTCTGCGAAAGCGGCAAGGCCATTCCTTCGCTGGAAGCAGCAGGCCCTCGTGAAACCATTTTCCACGACCCCGCCTGGACTCGCGCCGGCATCGTGACCTGCGGCGGTCTCTGCCCGGGCCTTAACAACGTGATCAAGGGCCTTGTTCAGGTGCTGTGGTTCGACTACGGCGTCAGAAACATCTTCGGTATTCCGTACGGCTACCGCGGTTTGAACCCGGCCTACGGTTATTCCCCGATGATCCTGAACCCCGACGTGGTGGACGCCATCCAGGAAGACGGCGGTACCATTCTCGGAAGCTCCCGCGGAAACCAGGACGCCAAGGTCATGGTCGACACCCTGATGCGCCTCAACATCAACGTGCTGTTCTGCATCGGCGGTGACGGTACGCTCCGCGGCGCCCACGATATCGCCCAGGAAGTCAAGAAGCGTCACCAGCCCATTTCGGTGATCGGCATTCCGAAGACTATCGACAACGACTTGAATTTGATTGACCGCACTTTCGGTTTCGAAACCGCAGTGCTCAGCGCTACCGACGTAATTACCAGCGCCCACAACGAAGCCAACGGCGCTTTTAACGGCCTTGGCCTCGTAAAGCTCATGGGTCGCGATTCCGGCTTTATCGCCGCTTACGCAGCGCTCGCTACCACGGTAGTGAACATTTGCTTGGTACCCGAAGTACCCTTTACACTTGATGGCCTTTTCAAGGCTCTCGAAAGCCGCTACAGCAGCGGCAAGACTCACGCCGTTGTAGCAGTCGCCGAAGGCGCCGGGCAGGAACTGTTCAAGGACCAGCCCGAACGCAGGGACGCCAGCGGCAATATTCTGAAGAACGACATTGGCGAATTCCTAACACGCAAGATCAAGGAACACTTCGACAAGGTGGGCAAGGAAGTGAACATCAAGTACTTTGACCCGAGCTACATGGTTCGTAGCATTCCGGCTCAAGGTACCGATGCCATTTTCTGTTTCCAGCTTGCAGAAGCCGCCGTACATGCGGGCATGGCCGGCAAGACCGACATGGTCGTGGGCAGCATGAACAATGCATTCTCCCACGTGCCTATCGAATACGCCGTCAGCGAACGCAAGAAGATCAACCCGAACGGGGCGCTTTGGCACGCCGTTCTCGGCATCACGCGCCAACAGGATTACTTCTCCGGTAAGGGGAAGGGGAAGTAACCCCTTGCGACATTCTGGATTTCGGCGTAATTAGCCGAAATTCATGAATTCGATGTTTGGACAAATAAAGAGGAAACAAAAAGCAATGCTTAAACAAGAAGACAAAGTCTTAATTCGTACTGCACTCATGGAATATCGCTATCTTTTATTCAAGACTTACCACGGCACCGATGACGAAAAATCTCGCATCGCCCAGCTGAATAAAGTCTTGCAGAATTGGCGAGTGTAGTTTCTACTGAAGGGGACAATGAAAAAATTCTTGGCATCATTGCTATTATTCGCGGCATATGGCATCAGTCCTGCAAACGAAGACCTTCGCATTGCAGACTCTTGTTACGCAGCCCGCGCAGAGCGTGCTGTTGGCGACAAGGCTAACGCCAAGAACGCTAGACTCATGATCGACAGCTACCACAAGGCAATGAACGATGCCTCCGTGGAAGAGCGTGCCACCGAAGGCTACGTCAAGAGTTTATTCTTCTCATTCCGCTTTGTACACTTCGAAAAGCACCAACGCAAGGCAAAGCTGGATAGTCTAAAGACCATCAGCGAAAGCGCCTACCAGAAGTTCCCGAAAAACAGGGAGATTGCCCACGTATACGCAAGCGCCCTTTCCATGTGGGGCAACGAACGCGGCGCCCTGACTTCTGTCAAGGAAGGAATCGCAACCAGGGTTCGCGATGTAGCCATTATGGCCGAAGATTACCAGGTGCTTGGACGCGCCCACTTCGTATTGCCCTATGTACCTCTGGTACTTTCCTGGCCCGATAAAAAATTGGCAGACAAGTATCTGAGCCTCGCACTTGAAAAAAATCCCCGGGACCTCTACAACTACTATTTCTTGGCAGAACTCCGCTTAGACCAGAAGCGCTATGCCGACGCGCTCAACCTGATTGACCGCGGCCTTTCCCGCGGCGTACGCACCAACTTCTTCATGGAAGACAAACGCGGCCGCTGGCACTTGAAAGAGCTCCAGAAACAAATCAACGCCAAGCTGGACAAGAAGTAACGAAGTCCATTGACAAAGAACTTAAAACAAGAAGGCCGCACCACCCAGGATGCGGTCTTCTTTTTGCCGAGAGAGATGTAAACGGTCTAGAGTTCGGGATTAGAGCCCGAGGTCAATTGCATTGGCCTTGCCGCGACGCACGCCCCACAGGAAGTCCTGAGTGCGGTTAACGACAGTCTTGCTTCCGACCTTGATGCGATACTCGAGTCTTGCGATATACACGCCAGTAGAAGCCAGTCTTCCGTTCTTTGCACGCATGTTCCAGGCGAGGAACAGCTTGCCGTTGTTGTCAAGGCAGGTGCCTTGGCCGTTTTCCTTAAAGATATCGCCGTTACAGGTAATGACATCGGAATTGCTGTTCACGAATTCACCCAGGCTTGAGTAATAAGTCGCCTTGTAATAAAGTTCCGTATTCTGGGCGACAGCCTCGACAATCTGCTTGATGTCTTCCTTGGTCCCGCGCTGGAAATTGTCGACATTCTGGGAATTGAGGATTCCATTCTTGTAGGCATCCACGATGACATCGCTCAGGCCGAACTTCTTCTTGGCTTCGTTGATGGACATGGAACCCGCATCGACAGCGGCAATGATTTCTTCGATGGAGTAGCTCTTGGGCGGAATGCCGGTTTCTTCGGCAGCCTTGGCTTCGTCCTTGTCGGTATAGAAGGGAACACCCTGCACCGCTCTCGAAATTTCAGTAATTTCGTTCTCCACGAGTTCAGCCATGTTCAGGTCGCCCAAGAAATGCCCCTGGGTGCCATAGACACCAGCCGCCTGTTCCGCGGTAAGAACCGAGGGATCCTGGATAATCTTCGGCACGGTAGCATCTTCGCTCCGGATAATCTGTTTTGCATTGTTGTAAGTCGGAGAATCCGGATTCAGCGTCACGACGCCCGGACTTGTAACGTTGACCTTCTGTTCACCCGTAATACGAACCCAGGGGTTGTTTGCGTGGGGAGTCACGCCCATCATGTCGTAGGCGACAGTGACGACAGGAGGCGGCGTAAAGCGGACAGAGTCACCGACAGCCGGAATAACATCGGTTTCAGCACCCTTGGGGAATATCAGCTTCCACTGGTTGGGGCTTTCTACCGAGATATCGCTTGCAGACTTTGCGTCTGTACTCATGATACCGTTTTTCCATACATGGAACTGGTACAGATCCGAAGTCACTTCGTCGTTCTTGATGCTTTCGCTGAAGGTTATAACGAGCTGCGTGTTACCGTCCTTCATGTAAGAAACTTCAGCCTTGGTCACGATAGGACCAACCTGGTCTTGGAGGCGCCCTTCGGCCGGGAATATAGACTTGTGCCCGTTATCGATGTAGGTGTACCAGACCTTGATTTGTCCGGTGTAGACCTTATCCAAAGTATCGCCAGTAAAGGGAGCCGTTCCAAAGCCGTTGCCCTTTGCGACGATAGACGCTTCGGTAGAGCCGTCACGGTATTTAGCCGTGTAGGCCGTGTTGAATATCGAGCCGAAGGTGAACTTGGCAGAGTCAAGGGAGTTCTTTCCACCCAGCGTTCCGTCGAACTTGATCCAGATACTGTCGCCACGTCCGTCACCGTCACGGTCGTACATGTAGGCAGTCTGAATCTGCGGTACCGGCGGCAAGGCAAAGTTGATACCAGTCCAGGTGGCCGTATTGGCAGAAGCCTGGCCCTTGACGTAGAGCACGCCGCCCCATACTTCACCCACGGCCTTCACATAGAACGAGCCCTTGTAATTTCTGAGCTGGATCTCGGTGAGGGGATTGCCGAGAGAATCGCAAGGAACCAGGTTGTTGTCGTTAGTGGAAAGGTAAACGGTTTCATTCGGATTTGCCCAGTCGTCGGTATACTGCACATACACCTTGTAGGACTGTCCCACCCACATGGTATCCTTGGACATGTTCAACTGATACTGGGTGCTGTTGACATTTTCACCCAGAACGGTTCCTGCCGCATCGGTGTAAACCAGTTTCGGAAGGTCGTAGGCGCCCACCACGAAGTAAACGTCCTTATACTGGGAGTAGTCAGACTTGAGCGTTACGCGGATGAAGTAGGTTCCCGGAGCAAGACCATGGTTGATCTTGATCTGTTCCTTGTTGACATCGAATTCGTCAAACGTCTCGTTGACGGTAATGCCACCGAACCAAATACCTGCGGTGTCGAGATCCACGCCATCATCGGGCAAGTTTCCGCCAAAGAGGGTGAAGACGGATTCGCCGCGTTCAAGAGAAAGTTCCGTTTCGCCGCTGCTGAAGTCGCAAGCGAGTTTGCTCTTGCGGACTCTCTGCCAAATTTCCCTGCCGATGACGTTCGGGTCATCCGAAGAATTCTTGAGCATGATGCTTGCTTCGGTCTTCAAGTCAATTGAAGTATGCATGCGGAAGTTCGAAGAACTCGTATGGCGTTCTGCATAGAAGATGTGGAACGGATAAGTCTGGCCTTCCACAAGGTTGAGGGTATCCAGGTCCACGGCACCGGCCACCTGACCGTGCTGACCACCGATATCCACCACCAGCTTGTTGTTAATAAACACCCAGACGTCATCGTCACCATAGAAGTCGAAGTACTGGCCCTTGACATATTCGAACGTCGCCTGGACCTTCATGGTAAAGCCAAAGTTATGCCTGCGATTTGTGTGACCGGTCAATTGATCATAGTAAGGGTTCGGAACGGTTCCTGCATCGTCGAGGTACTTGAAATCGTCCAACAGGAACATACCGTCCTTATTGACTTCGTTACCCTTCGAAATGGCGTCTCCAGAAACTTCTGCCAGCCAGAAACCTTCGTCATCCATAGAAATGTAGAGGTCGCGGCAGGTCATGTTGGTAAGCTTGTTGCCTTGGGCGTCTACACCCAGGGATTCCGGAAGGAACCAGTAGGCCAAATGTTCGGTAATCTTACAATTTTCGGGGAACGGAGTTGCCGGAACCGGGACGCCGTTGGCACCAAGAACAGGTTCGACCATGCCGCGCATGGGACTTCCGCTGCATCCGCCAGAACCAAAGTCCGCGCTAATGCCATTTGCGGGGTTACCATTTGCGGGGTTACCGTTTCTGTCTTCTCCGTCGCCATCACCCTTGTTGCCATGCAGCCAGTCGAACATCATGACCGGGAGCTTTTTCAAGGGGCAATCACCCAGAATGCCTGCGGGGCGCTGGGAATACACTTCGGGGGCACCTTCCTGGTTACCCTTGACCCAAACGGTATCGCTGAGGGCCGCTACGGAGTCGAGGCTGATTTCCGTTGCAGTAGTGGGTTCAGTCTTGGTAAGGCCTTCGGCGCCGACAAAGTTGCCGCCAATGGTCTGCTTGAAGTAGACATTGAGATTTTCGCCAGAAGACTTGGAATTTGCGATAAACCAGCCGCAATATTTATCCATTGCGGACATCGTAGAAATAGAATCGCCGTTCACAAACAAAATGGCATTGGTGTTTGTCCAGGGAGTAAAGAAAACCACTTGCTTTCTGCCGTTTGCAGGCGGATTATCGCCGGGATTGTCACCGGGACCACCGGGGTTATCTCCTGGGCCACCCGGTCCACCAGGATTGGCGGCATTGTTGGTAACTTCCATTCTGTTTCTGTCATTGATAGAAACAGTCACGCTTCCTGTTGTAGATGTTCCAAACAGGTTCGATGCAGAAATGTTGCCGTTAGGAGACTGCGTTGCACCAGGACCACCGGTACTGGTTCTGCAGGTTTCGTTGGTATAGAAATTGATTCGGTAATTGTTTACAGATTCCGCTTCAAAGGAAATGCCTTCTGCCGGTACGGCTGCACACGGGATGACTTCGGTACTCTGCCATCCGCTTTGACGCGTTACGTTGTAGTAAATGGCTTCGCCACTGTTATTGGTTACATCAATGGAATAAACTGCAGACATTGCCGCAGTCGCAAACAAAGCGAGCAAACTGGTTGCTCTCTTAAACAATTCGCACCTCATCCACATCTCCTAGGGGCAAAAAGCCCATATATATAAGCACTTATAAATGTTTCATGTTAGAAATAAATTTTTTTTCAAAAAAAATCAACACGGCATTATGAAAATGCCGTTAATTATGATTAACAATTGTGTAAAACGCGTATTTTTTGGGGAATTTTCCGCAAGTGCGGGGTAAATTCTCCCAAAAAATTTGACTATAGGCCTAAATCGATGGCATTTACCTGGCCGCGACGCACGCCCCACAGGAAGTCTTGAGTACGATCGATAATGACCTTGGTATTCACCTTGACGCGGAATATGAGACGAGCGATGTAGACGCCGGTAGAAGCCAGTCGTCCACCATCAGAGCGCATGTTCCATGCCAGGAAGAGACGGCCGCCATTTTCGAGGCAGTTCTGCTTACCGCCTTCCTTGAAGATGTCGTCATTACAGGTAATGGTTCCCGAATGGCTGTTTACGTAGTGGCCTAGGCTAGAATAGTAGATCGCTTCGTAACGCAATTCGGTCTTGTCGGCAACGGCGCTTACAATCTTCTGGATATCCGACGGAGTTCCTCTCTGGTAATACTGCAAGTTTTCGCTGGTCAAAAGTCCGTTCTTGTAGGCATCCACAATGACTTCGCTCAAGCCGAACGTTTTCTTGGCTTCCTTGATAGACATTTCGCCACGATCCACGGAAGCGAGAATATCTGCAAGGGTGTAAGTCTTGGCAGGAACGCCTGTTTCTTCTTCGGCCTTTGCTTCTTCCTTGGTTTTGTAGGTCGCCTTTGTAGGATCTTGCACGGCCTTGACGATTTCGGCAATTTCGTTTTCTACAAGTTCAGCCATGTCCAAGTCACCCAGGTAATGTCCCTGCGTGCCGTAGATTGCGGAAACCTGGTCAGCCGAAAGCGTTGTTTCGGTAGAAACCAGCTTGGGAACGGTAGCGTCCTTGCTTTGGATGATGACACGTGCACTGTCGAAGGTTTCCGACTCGGTAGAAAGGCTTACGACCTTCGGACTCGTGACAGTTACCTTCTGTTCGCCAGTAATGCGTACCCAGGGGTTGTTTTCATGGGGACCCACATCGACAAGGTCAAGCGCCATTCCCAATTGAGAGGGCGGCATAAAGCGTACAGAGTCACCCACGGCAGGCACGACATCTGTATCCAGCGCCTTCGGGAAAATCATTTTCCACTGGTTAGCAGGAGTCGTGGAGAAATCGCTTGCGCTCTTGACGATGGAATCCTGAGTATTGTTCTTCCAGCAATGGAATCGGAACAACTCGCTGTTGGCATCCGTATCGTTAATGCCTTCGCTAAAGTCGAGAGTCAGCTGCGTATTGCCGTCCTTGAGGTACTTGACTTCGGCAGCGACAATCACAGGGCCAACCTTATCCGTAAGGGCTCCGTCAACCGGGAATATGGAATTCTTTCCGGTGGAATCAGTGTAGGTGTACCAAATCGTGATGTTGCCGGAGTAAGGTTCCTCTGCACCACCGGTGAAGATTTCCGTGTTGAAGCCGTCTTCCTTGGTGGTCACGGATGCACTGATGTCCCCTACATTGTAAGGTTCGGTCTTATAGGCAGGCTTATTGACTGTATAGTTCTTGTCGAAGATGTCTTCGAAGAGGAACTTGACCGAGTCGATGACGCAGTTGGCATCAATGGGCTTGTTGAGCTTGATCCAAATACTGTCAGCTCGTCCGTCACCAGTGCGGTCGTAAATATAGGCGGTCTCGATTTGCGGAACAGGCGGGACCTTGATATTAATCTTTGTCCAATGGATTTCCTTGTTCTTGGCGCCAGCGGTGCTAAGGGTAAGAATTCCATCGACAACTTCGTCTGTAGCCTTAATGAAGAAGCTTGCGCGTCCTTCCATGAGAATGATTTCATCAATGGGAGAACCCATGGAGTCGCAGACAACCAGGTTCGGAGTAGAGACAGACGCCTTGACGGCAATGCCGCTATAAATGCTGGCCCATTCTTCGGCGTACATGACATGCACCGGATAGGATCTTCCGGCCCACATGGTTTCGCTCTTGTCCAGGTTGATCGGCAAGGTATCGCTGGAAATATCGCGACTCAACGAATCGCCAAAGGCGCTCCAGTATTCCGTAAAGTTCAGCGTATCCTGTGTTTCAAAGTCTACGATAAAGTAAGTGGAATCCTTGACACTTGCAAAGGCCAGGTTCGGCAATTCGTAAGGATCGATGGTAAAGGGAATATCCTTGTAGTCATCCGGGTTGCTCTTGAGGCGTACGCGAATGTAGTAGTTGCCGGGGGGCAGAGCCTGGGCCTTGGTAATGGCCTTCACATCAATGGTCACCGAAGTAAAGTCGTTGGTTACGGTAATGCCGCTATAATAGGCGGAATCCAGCGTCCTGAGGGCGATGCCGTTCTTGTCGAGGCTCTTTCCATAAAGGGTAAAGTTGGAGGGACCGGGTTCGGTATGCTGTTTTTCGGGACTTGCAGAGAAGTCGCATGCAAGAGCCGTTTCACGAACAATCTGCCAGACGTCCTTGATAATCAGTTTCGGATCGTCGGACCTGTCAGTCAAGAACATGCTTGCTTCAGCCTTCAGGTCCATGGAGGTACGCATCTTGAAGTTCGATTCGTTGCGGTGACGTTCGGCATAGAAAATATGGAAGGAGTAGGTTTCGCCAGGAATTAGCTTGTCTGCAGGATTGTTCTTGCCGATCGTATCGAGCTTGACCTTACCTTCAATCTGCGTATGCTGACCGCCGATATCCACCACCAACTTGTTGTTGATGAACACCCACACGTCGTCGTCACCCAGGAATTCGAAGTACTGACCTTCCACGTATTCGAACTGGGCCTGAATCTTCATGGTGAAGCCGTAGTTGTGGCGACCAATGGTCGAGTCCCCAAGAATGCTGTCGTACATGGGGTTCGGGATGGTACCAGCTTCGTCGAGATACAGGAAGTCATCCAAGAAGAACAAACCTTTTTCAGGACTTTCCTTGTTCTTCTGGCCAAACCAGAAGCCATCGTCAGTGAGCGTAAGTTCGAGGTCGCGGCAAGTGGCGTTCGTGTAAGTGTTGCCATCGCTACCCTGGATTGCTTCAGGCAAGAACCAGTTACCGAGGTGTTCTGTCGTTTTGCAATTACTCGGGAAGTCTGCTGCAGGAACAGGAACGCCGTTCGGTCCGAGTTCGCGTTCGACCATGCCCTTCATAATCTGGTGACCATTGTCGTTCTTGCATCCGCCGGTACCGAAGTCCTGGCTAGTCGTGCCGGCTTGGGCCTTGGTGTTTTCTTCGTCGTTACCGGTGCCATGCAACCAGTCGAACATCATGACCGGGAGTTTCTTGATGGGGCAGTCACCCAATTCGCCGGGGAATTCCGTATAGAGTTCGGGTTCGCTGTACTTGGACCCTACAATCCAGACCGTGTCGGAAAGGGTGAGAACAGAATCGAGCCTGATTTCTTGTTCCACAGAAATCGGTTCTTTGGAAAGTCCTTCGGCACCGATGTAGAGTTCACCGATGGTCTGCTTGAAATACACGAAGGCGTCCTTGGGTGTCACTACGGCGCGGTATTCGAACCAGCCGCAGTAGGGAGTTCCCACCGGGGTCGTGTAGTCGTTTTTGCCGTTCAGCGCAATGACAACACCCGTGTTGTTCCAAGGAGCGAGGAAACGGATCGTCTTTTTGGCGGGTTCCACAATCACCGGTTTGGTCGTCGTCGTGGTAAGCGTACTGTCGGGATTAATCTGAATCCAGACCTGGTAGACCTGCTGGCTATCGACACCGTTCTTGTATTCCGGGAACAGTTCGGCAAGGAAAGGTTCGTGCCCTTCGTTCAAGTATGAGGCACAAGAGTCCTTACCTTCAGCACAGAAGGAACCGAAACGTAACTGACGCACGTCTTCTCGACCCTGGCGATCGGAACCTTCAAGACGTTCCTGCGTAAAGCAGACCTTGAACGTACCGTCGTCTTCCTTGCTCAGTTGCTTGTACTTGAAACTGCTTTCGTTATCGGCGTAGTAAAGGTTGTTGCCATCGTATATAACATGGGCTATGGCTACACAGTCCTGCGCAAATGTGTTAACTACTAAAAGGGTCAAGCATAATGCCAAACCCCGGAAAAAGTTTTTGCACTTCATCCGCTCTCTCCATAAATGTCCCACACACAAGAGACAACCGGAGTAAAAAATAGTTTATTTCGCGCTATCTATCTGCAAATATTCCTTTACTATGTAGGGTTTTTATAAGATTTTGGGGATATATGGAGAGAATTTCAATAAAAACCCCTATTTAAATACAAAAAGCGAGGCCTGCGGGGTATCAAAATCCTAATTTTTAGGAGGAATTTACAAATCAACAGGAGTTTTTTTATGAATCGAGTGTATCTGGTTGCCTCCGCCAATATGGAAGCCAAAGTCAAGGAAGTCATGGACGCTGTAGCTGCCGCCGGCCTGATTGGCGCCGCCTACAAGCCCTGCGTGAACGGTGCCGAAGCCGTCAAGGAACTCAAGGCCCACAATTCCGCCGTGCTCATGGAAAAGATTGCAGCCGACTTCCTTTCGCAGGACTTTGATTCCGTAGACGCCGTGGTGGTCGAAGGTGCCCAGGGCATGAGCGACGTGATGGCCCAGAAGTACAATGATTCTTTGGCTACCGCCCTCGATGCAAAGATTTATTCTGACGGCGAAGACGCCGACTTGTTCTGCCCCAAGCGCCTGCTCGCTTGCTGCAAGTGCCTCGCCAAGGATTTGGCCGAAGCCCCGGCCGAACGCAAGACTAGCCAGGCCATGTTCCGCGCAGGCCTCCTCCTTAAGGCCTCCAAGGCCAAGAAGCGCATCGTGCTCCCCGAAGGTTCTGAACCGCGTACCGTGCAGGCTGCAAAGCTCGTGATTGACCGCAAGATTGCCGTGCCGGTGCTCATCGGCAAGAAGGACGAAATCTTCGCTGTGGCCAAGGAACAGGGTGTCACCCTCCCCGCCGATATCGAAATCATCGAACCGTCTGCAGAACTCGCCGAAAAGTACGTGCCGACCCTCGTTGAACTCCGCAAGTCGAAGGGCATGACCGAAGACCAGGCACGCGCAGCACTCGCCGACAATGTGATGCTCGGCACCATGATGCTCAAGATGGGCGAAGTGGACGGCCTCGTCTCTGGCGCCATCCACTCCACCGCCGACACGCTGCGCCCTGCCCTGCAGGTGATCAAGTGCGCTCCGGGTGTGAAGTCCGTGAGCTCCGTGTTCTTCATGTGCATGCCGGACAAGACCTACATTTACGGCGACTGCGCCATTAACCTGAACCCGACCGCCGAAGAACTCGCTGGCATCGCTCAGCAGTGCGACGACACCGCCAAGGCCTTCGGCCTCCCGAGCCGTGTCGCCTTGCTCAGTTACAGCACCATGAACAGCGGCAAGGGCCCCGATGCAGACCTGGTTCGTGAAGCGACCAAGATCGTGAAGGAAGCACGCCCCGAAATGCTGGTGGATGGCCCGCTGCAGTACGACGCCGCAACCGTGCCGAGCGTTGGTTCCTTGAAGGCCCCGGGCAGCACCGTCGCCGGCAAGGCTACCGTGTTCGTGTTCCCGAGCCTTTCTGCCGGTAATATCGGTTACAAGGCTGTGCAGCGCAGTGCCCATGGCACGATTGCCATCGGCCCGATGTTGCAGGGCTTGGCCAAGCCGGTGAACGACTTAAGCCGCGGCGCCCTCGTCGAAGACATCGTGTACACGATTGCTTTGACTGCCGTACAAGCTGGTTAATAAAGACTAGGGAGGGTTAAACCCTCCCGCAGTCAATTAATTTATACAAAATAGGGTCGCACCTTGAAGGTGCGGCCCTATTTTAATTTCGCGACACGCAGAATTACACGAACTTGTAGAGGTCGGTAATGTCTTCGTTGTTCTTGTCGTAGAACCAGAACTGGTTGATGTGGGCGTGTTCGTCTTCGACCAGGCTGATGCTCATGCCATGCTTGTATTCCAAGTAGTTGAACATGCGGTTGTGGTCCTTGCAGAGCACGTCGATCACCTGGGCGCTTACCACGAGAGTGACGTCGCGGAGCTTGCCCTTGGCCTTGGCGCGAGCCATCCAGCGGTCGATCATGCCGAGCGTGGATTCGAGCGTTGCAATGCGGCCATCGCCGTCGCACACCGGGCAGCGTTCGGTCTTTTCGGTCATCAGGTTCACGCGGACGCGCTTACGGGTGACTTCCATAAGGCCAAACTGGCTGATGGGAGCGGGGCTGATCGGAGCCTTGTCGCGGCGGATTGCCTTGCGGAATTCCTGGTAGACCTTTTCGTTGTCTTCTTCGGATTCCATATCGATAAAGTCGATAATGATCAGGCCACCCACGTCGCGCAGACGAAGCTGCTTTGCAATTTCGTAGCAGGCGTCGATGTTGGTTTCGAGGATAATCTTGCCCTGGTCCTTGCCGTGCACCTTCGGTCCGGTGTTCACGTCGATAGAAACAAGAGCTTCGGTCTGTTCGATTACGAGGTTACCACCACGCGGAAGCGGTACCTGACGCTGCAGGGAACGAGCGTAATCGTTTTCGATCTTGAAGTATTCGAACAGGCTTTCGTTGGAACTCCAGAGCTTCACCTTGTCGAGCTTGTCCGGCGAGAGTACCTTGAGGTATTCGCGCAGGGCGAAGTATTCGTCGCGGTTGTCGATATACACGTAGTCGGTGTTATCGCTGAAGTATTCACGAACGGTCTGTTCAATAGAATCGGATTCTTCGTAGATGCAGGTTTCGGCAGGCTGGTTTTCGAAGTTGTACTTCGTCTGTTCCCACTTGCTTTCGAGTTCACGCATCTGCTTGTTGATTTCGAATTCGGATTCGTTCAAACCGTTGGTACGAACGATATAGCCCACGTCGCGACCCTTGAGGCGGCGGACCACCTTCTTGAATTCGCGGCGCTTGGCCGGGTCGCGTTCACGCTTGGAGACACCAATGAAGTTGGTGCCCGGCATGCACACGAGGAAACGACCTGCAAAGCTCAGGTGAGTGGTCAGACGAGCACCCTTGGTGCTAATCGGTTCCTTGACCACCTGAACCATGATTTCCTGGCCTTCTTGCAGGATTTCATCAATAGAGACTTCCTTGGAAGAACCGCCCTCGTCATCGTCGTCACCATATTCGCGACGGAGGAGTTCGTTTCTGTCCATAGCGTCTTCTTGATGCAAAAAGCCTGCCTTTTCAAGGCCAATATCAATGAACGCAGCCTTGAGTGCCGGAAGCACCTTCTGGACCACGCCCTTATAAATATTGCCCAGAACTCGGTTAGAAGAAACTCCCTCGACGACAAGTTCAACGAGTTCGCCGTCTTCCATGATGGCGATACGTTTTTCGTAAGGGGTCTTACTAATCAAAATTCCGCGCTTGCACTTATTTGCCATTAAAGCTCCTAAAAGTAAGCAAAACTTGTTGGACGTCCCTAAGAAGCATTCCAAAAGTATGGACGCTTCCGAACCCACGTGCTTCTCTTACGGAAAGTACCGCATTTCCACAGCGTAAAGTCTAGGGAACATAAATATAATAAGTCCGTAACCCCATTTCGGATTCCAAAAAATGAAATAAGGCGGAATTTCAAGAAAAAAAGGCAAAAAAGACAGAAAATTACATATATTTAAAATCAATAAGAAGTGAGGAATTTATGGGATTCAATTTCCGAGGACTTGCCTTTAAGCAGTCCATGATGATTCTCGCAGCTATTACAGTCGTGTTCGGCTTGATTTTTGGCATCATGAGTTACAAGACTCAGAACATGCTAAACAAGATGACTGTCGAAAACGGTGAAGAGACCAGCCGCGCCAACGTGAACTACATCGACAAGCTCTTTAACGCAAGCAAGCTCATTGGCGAGGACTTGTCGCACAAACTGACCGATCACCCCATGACCAAAAGCGACATGGACGACTTTTTGCTGCAGTCACTCTTTAACGCCCGCAACCTGGTGCCCCAAGTGGTCGCTGTGGTAGTCGCCTACGAACCGGGAATGGGCCCCGAAAACACAGAAGGCGAATACATGCGACTCGCCCGCTTTGACCACGTTGATACCAAGCTTGTATCTGGTGCGAACTACCAGGACAAGGAATGGTACTACAGCGTAAGAGACGGCAAAACGAGCCGCTGGCAAGAACCCTTCATTGGCGAATTCGTCCCGGAACCGATTGCAGTCTATACCGTTCCCCTTTTCAAAAAAGACAAGAATGGCGAAGATGTGCTAGTCGGCGTGCTTGCCGTTGACATGTCCATCGAATTCCTGAAAGAAGAAATCGGATCGATTCCTGTTTCGAACTCCGGATACGCCTTGGTTACCACCGCCAAGAACTTGGCTGTGGCGTACCCCAAGGAACTTGCCCAAGGCAAAAGAAACCGCGACATTATTGTCAAAGAAAAACGAGGCAACAGCTTAACCAATTTTGACCGCAAAGGCCGCGATAGCAGCGGGCTGTTTATCGGTACGGTTGCAGGCGGCGAAGAATCTGCCATTTACTACACCACGATCCATTCGACCAACTGGACGTTCATGGTCGTGTGGCCGATCCAGAAATACCTCGAAGACCAGAGCGCCATGCGCAGGCTGTTCTTGATGATGGCTCTCGGCGGATACGGCGTAATACTCGTAATTATCTTGCTGATTTCGTTCCGCGTGGCAAAGCCGCTCAAGGACTTGGCCATTGCAGCCCGCAAGCTTGGCCGCGGGAACTTTGACGTAGCGATTCCTAAAATTACGGGCCACGACGAAGTGGCAGAATTTGCGTGGGCATTCTCGAACATGCTCACCGAGCTCAAGGATAACATCGAAAAGCAGAAAGACATGAAGCGTATCGAGCGCGAACTCGACCTCGCCCGAAACATTCAGCTTTCGATGCTCCCTGGTGAAGAACGCGACGAAAATTCCGATGATGACCGCCACGAACTCGCACCGTTCCTGCTGCCGGCCAAGGAAGTGGGTGGCGACTTCTACGACTTCTTCAAGATTGACAATGATCATTTGTGTGTAGTGATCGGCGACGTGTCCGGCAAGGGCGTTGCAGCGGCCCTATTCATGATGGTTGCCCGCATTATCTTGCGCACCATGACCAAGAACCTGAAGTCTATCAGCGAAGCGTTCAACAAGACCAACTACGCTCTTGCCAAGCGCAACCGCCTGAATATGTTCGTAACCGTGTGGGCAGGCATTATCGACCTGCGCACGGGCCATATCGACTTTGCCTCGGCAGGTCACAACCCGCCCGTGGTAAGACACAAAGACGGCTCTACCGAATTTATCCCGAGCAAGTCGAGCATAGTTATGGCCGCCATGGAAAATACGGTTTACAAGCAGCAAAGCTACGACCTGGGAGCTGGCGACACGCTGTTCCTTTACACCGACGGCGTCACCGAAGCGACCAACTACAACAACGTACTGTTCGGCGACAACAGGCTCCTCGAAGTCATTCGCAAAGGTGGCGAATTGAGCCCCGCCGACACCTGCGCCCTGGTCAAGAAAGAAATCGACAACTTTGTACAGGACGTCCCGCAATTTGACGACATTACCATGCTTGCCGTCAGGTTCAACGGAATCGACGAACCCGTGTGGGAGCGCTACGAAAAGACTATCGATGTTTCCAACAATGGCAAGAGCGGCGAACTCAAGTCATTTGTCGAAGACATCCTTACACCAATGGATGGAGCAAAGAAGATGCAAATGCAAGACGCCTGGGAGCGTTATGAAAAAATCGTGGATGTAATCCCCGAAAACCAAGACATATTGACAGCGTTCGTCGAAGGAATCCTCGCCCCGATGGAAGGTTCCATGAAATCGCAGATGCAGATCAACATCGCGATTGACGAAATCTACAGCAATATCGTGAAGTTCTCGGGAGCGACCGAAGTGACGTTGATTGTAGAAATCCGCAAGGCAACGCTTTCGGCAAGACTCACCTTTATCGACAATGGTAAACCTTACGACCCGATCAAGCAGGCCGACCCCGACATTACGTTGCCGGCCGAAGAACGCGAAGTCGGCGGTCTTGGGATATTCATTGTGAAAAAGACCATGGACAGTGTATGCTACCGTAGAAACGGCGACAAAAACGAACTGGCCATCACCAAGACCTTGTAAAGTCATGTAAACTTTTATAAATTTAAGAGAAAGAGGGAAAAATATATGCAGATCAACAAAACAATCGAAAACGATAAGTTGACCATCGCACTCGAAGGCCGCTTGGATACTCTGACCGCCCCGCAGCTCGATGCCGAAATCCAGGGCAAGCTCGACGGCGTGAAGTCGCTGGTGTTCGACTTCAAGAAACTCGCCTACATTTCTTCTGCAGGACTGCGCATTTTGCTCATGGCCCAGAAGATTATGAACAAGCAGGGCACCATGGTCGTAAAGAACGCAAGCTCCGAAATCAAGGAAATTTTCGAAGTGACCGGTTTCTGCGACATTCTGACTATCGAGTAATCGACATATATATTAGGACAAATGTCCGTAAGACTTACCCCCGACCCCAGGTCGGGGATTTTTTATTGCCAGGTGGGGTTGACGCCTTTTATGCATATAACTATATTTATGCATAAATAAGAATTTTTGAAAAGGATATATTAACATGGAATACAAAATTAAGGACATTAACCTTGCGATTGAAGGCCGCAAGGAACTCGACCTCGCCGAAACTGAAATGCCGGGCCTGATGGCTCTCCGCAAGGAATATGCAGGCAAGAAGCCGCTCGCTGGCGCCCGTATTATGGGTAGCCTCCACATGACCGTGCAGACCGCTATTTTGATTGAAACGCTCGTGGACCTCGGTGCCGACGTGCGCTGGGTGA
>JAEEGH010006769.1_pt1 | contig 27912 bp, 23 predicted proteins | sample 9134181 | NCBI WGS metagenome assembly JAEEGH01 (sample SAMN16246544, study PRJNA631951) | gut metagenome | biome: gut microbiome; feature: rumen; material: DP-attached | host: Bos | place: Iran: Karaj | collected 2018-10 | reverse complement strand
CGCAGATGATGGGGAACTCGGTGAGGCCGGAGCCCTTCTGCCGCGGCACAACGGCGGGGAAGTCGATGTTGTTGGTGCCCTTCACGTCCTTCGCGGTCATGACCTTGATGACGCCGGGCATCTTCTCAGCCTCGCTCACGTCGATGCTGATGATCTTCGCATGGTGGGCCTCGGCCAGGACGGGCGCCAGGTGGGCCACGCCGTCGGGCATCTTCAGGGCGATATCGTCGCCGTAGTCGGCAAGGCCGGTGGCCTTCGCCAGGGCGGTGGGCCTGGGCAGCTTGGAGCCGTAGATGTCCTCACCCTGATACTTGTAGGTGATGTCGTCCATGGTCTTCTCGCCCCGCATGACGGCGGCGGCGGCCATGACGGAGTCCACGATGGGCTTGTAGCCCGTGCAGCGGCAAACGTTGTGGTTGACGCGGAACCATTCGCGCACTTCCTCGCGGCTGGGGCTGGGATTCGTCAGCAGCAGACCGTAGGCGGAGACGATGAAGCCCGGAGTGCAGAAGCCGCACTGAATGCCGCCGTAGGTGATCCACGCCTGCTGCAGGGGGTGCAGTCTGCCGGGGGCGCCGATCCCTTCGATGGTGAGGATGCTGCTGTTTTCGGGGATGCTGCTGATCTTCCGGGTGCAGGAACGGACCGGCTTCCCGTCGATCAGGACGGTGCAGGCGCCGCAGACGCCGATGCCGCAGCCGACCTTCACGCCGGTGAGGCCCATCCGCCGAAGAACGGTGGACAGCCGATCCTTTTCGGGATCAACGATGATCCAGCGCTGAACGCCGTTGATCTCGAAGGTCATTCTGGTGAGTTTTGCCAATCGTATCATCCTTTCGCACTATATTTTCCGGTGATAATGAACGAATGCGTATTACTCCTTTTGTCATTATAACAGGCCCGGGGCAAATTCTCAATAGTCACTTTTTCCTGAGTTTCCGCAGAACGGCAGGCTGCGGCAAAAAAGAGAAGGGTCCGCAGCAAAACAACCGTTCTGCAGCGGACCCGGACCGAATGCTCGTGCTCAGTCTGCGGAAATCTTCTCCAGCTCTTCCAGATAATGGCCTGCGTTGGGATCTCCCTTCTCCTTTACCGCTTCCAGGAGGGCTTTCACCTGATCCCGGCCCCATGCCAGATCCTTTCCGTATCGGACCCGGAACAATTCCGTCATGGCAGGAGCGAAATACTGCATATACGTGCAGCAATGGTACATGCAGGCTGCATTGCCCAGAAGCGCGCTGGCCGCCACGGGAAATCTCTTTTCGGCGTCGCTCTTGCCCGCCGTCAGAGCCTGACAAGGGCGGTTGCTCTTAACGGCGCTGTTGCCGGCGCCCTTGCCAACGAACAGAAGTCTCAGGTCGTCGCCCGGCATCGGCTGTTCTCCCCGGGCAGCCCGTTCCAGGGCGTCCGCGCATTCCTGCTGAAGCTGATCTGCGTATTCTGGCTGAAAGAAGCCCCTGAAGTAGGTTTTCATCAGCATTTTGTCGGGATCCCGGTCGTCTACGCCCGGGTAAGTCGAGAAGAACAGATTCCAGAATTTCGCCTCATCCGTAATGTTTCCGAACAGAAGTGCTGCGCCGTTGTCGAAGTCAGTCTCATTGACGGCGTGGAACAGACCTCTCATCCGGATCTTCTCAGCTGTATCCTGCTCGTGGATCGGCGTGCAGTTGATTCCGGAACCCATGTATACCCTCATGACGCGAAAATACTTCTGGATGTGCTGAGGGGCCATATCATAGGCTTTTTGAAACAGGCTGTTCTTGAGGTAGACATTGACGTGCGCGTTATCGACCGCATCCGGCTCCCCGCCCTTGCCGACATAGTGCATCAACCAGATGACGAACTGGGCCTGCCACGAATGATCCCGCTCAACGGCGATCCGGAGGGTGTCCAGCAGCTCCTGCTCCATGTCAGGATTCGTTTTGCGGAACGTCAGGAAGATCATTTTGCCCAAGTCGTCCTCCGCCGACAGCGGTTTGCTGTCTGCGGGCTGTGCCGCCGTCTGCTGCGGCGCTTCCGCCGGACGCTCTTCCGGCTGCGCTTTGTTCGGCCGGTTCTTCTTTTTCAGCCATGCTTTTACCGCAAAAAAGGCGATGACGAGGACCGCGACAAGAATGAATGACTGCATTTCGGTGTACTCCTTCCGATATATAAAAAGTTGCTGAATGCCGCTGGGCCGCCGTTCGCGGCGTCGTACGGAGAAAACGCGCTGCCGCGGCCTCCGTTCCGTTTCCTTTGACCCTCCTGCTTTTCCCGGATCTCCTGCGCTTTTCTGCAAAGACAGAAGGCAAAAATCGAGCCCGCGAGGGAAACAGTGCTGAGTAGGACGCCGACGGATCTCGGCATGACGCGTCTCTTTCCGCAAGCCCTGCGCGTGAGCCGCGACGCTACCAGGAGATAATGTCAAAGCTGCCGGCGCTCGTATTCATCCAGTAGCTTTCGCTTTGATAGACGTTATAGATCGCAACGGTGCTGTAATCCTCGTCGCAGGTATAGGTGGCGGGGGAGCCTCCGCTGGAGGTGCGGCGGTAGGTACGGCCTGCGCTGTCCCGGATGACGGAGGGCATGTTCTGCATGGTTGCCCTGCCGCGGTCTTCCGCCTGGAAATCCGAATCATCCTCGTCGACCGGGGAACCCGTGCTCCCGGACCGATAGGAAGAAGACGAGCCGTAGCTTGAGCGAGCCCGGTTCCGCTCTTCCTCGCGCCTGGCTTTTTCCTTTTCCGCCTCTCTGACCAGCTCTTCATATTCCCACTTCGTCATGCCGCTGACGGCCTTTTCCCGATCCTTCAGCTGATGATAGAAAAGGTACAGGAGAAAAATGAAGATGAGCGGCACGACCACCCGAGCGGTCGCGGGTATGATATCCAAAAGATTGACGCTGTCCTGGAAGGTTTCGTTCGGGTCAAAGCGAGCGTTCCCGATATTGAACAGCAGCCTGGTATACAACACGACCCAGAAGCAGAAGGGAATGGCATGCGCGGCCAGGAGATCGGCGTTGCTGCAGTGCGGGAGAAAGTCCTTCAGGCCCCGGAGCAGGCTGATCAAGGCGAGGATCGCCAGCGCGGCGACGATCCCCCAGCCGATCATCCGGGCCGTCGTCCAGGCGAGCTTCCCGGACAGCAGCTCGGAAACGCCCAGATCCAGACGCCAGGCCCGCTTCGGCTCCTCCCGGTAAACGTCCGCAACGAGGAAATAAACGACCGGATACCACATCCGGATCCCGACTGCCAGGGAGCGCGCAGCGCCGTCATACACCTGCCGGGTCTTTGCATACTTTTTCATTCGGTATTTGCCGGACCGCATACGATAGAGGCAAATGAGGAGGATGATGCAGATCCAGACAAGGATGCCCTGCCAGCGTTCGATAAAGGCGTTCAATGTGCAACCTCCTGCGGTATTAAGATCCTGCGGGGGGGGAAGCGTCCCGAGCTTCCGCAGAACGGGAAGGTACGAAAAATGACCGGAGATAACAGGCATGGAAGGCAAAGAAAAGCGCCGAAAAAGGAAGAAACCTCGGATTTGCGGGAGAATCCGGCGGCGCACAAAACCTTTCCAGGCAAAAACGGAGGCAACTCGACATGACATATTCTACCACAAACATTTACGGAATGAAAAGGGAAATCATCCGTTCTTCAGAAAAAAACGCCGGCTTACAGCCCCGGAGCCGCTCGCACGGCGCAGGGGACAGGCAAAAACGAAGCCGCGTTACCGGGGAAGGGACCGGGATGCCCGTTTATCCCATGTTGAAATTCAGACTGTATCGAAGCGTGACGTCAATCTCGTTCCCGTTCATGGCATCGCGGAGCGCCCCATGATGCTTGCGGCCGGCAAGCCGACTTCGCTTTTCCCGCGGAATTGACAATTATTCCGGGAGCATTTACAATACCGAAATAGCAAAATCAACGAAACACGGCGGGAGAAACCAAATGAACGGAAACGAACTGCTCCACCCCGGAGGCGTGCCCAGCGGCGGTCTAGACGCCGGGCTGGCGGCCGAGGACCTGGAGCTCACGCGCCTCAGCCTCCTTCTCTTTCCCACCCTGGGCCCGGAGGGGGCTCTGGCCTTTGCCTCCTCCCTGCTCACCGACGACGGGGAGACCATCCGTCTGCGGCAGCGGACGCTGGAGGACCTCCTGGCCCGCCCCGCTCTGCTCACGGCCATGGAAAAGCTCCTGGGCATCGTGGAGGAGCTGGCCGTCTGCGACCGGGGAGTGCGGGAGAACATGGGCGGGCTGCGCCTCAGCCGCCTGGACACCGCTCTGGACGGGGTGAAGAAGGCGGTGCTGAAGCTGGGAAAGGACGTCTCCCGGCAGGGGGCGGAGATCCTGGAGGAGAACGCCGCCGACAACCGCTACGCCCAGCTCCTGCGCTTCACCCATTTCCGCCGCCGCCTGCTGACCCTCTACGCCGAGGCCGTCGCCCTCCTGCGGGAGAGCACCCGGGGCGTCGAGTTTGCCGGCGAGCCTCTGCGGGCCCTGCGGGACTGGGCGGAGGCCTGCTGGGAGCGTGACCGCATCGCCGATACGGCGGAGACCCTGGCGAAGCTGGAGGCGGAATGGCGGGGCGTGAGCGCCTTCGCCGTGGACGTGTGCCTGGACAGCCGGCGGAACATCACCGGCCTGGAGATGGCGGAGGTGCGGGAGGAGCCCTACGCGAAAGCCGGCATGCTGGAGGCCGCTGGGACCGACGCCGAACGGGACGGGATCACCTCCCTGGCTGCCTTTCCCCAGACCGGGGCTGCCGCTCTCTTTCAGGAATACCTGCTCTCCGCGGCCGGCTACGAGGTGCGGGGAAAGCTCACGAAGCTGCGGGACGCCCTGATGAAGCTGCCCATGAGCGGCGGCGAGGAGCTGCTTAGCTTCCGGGAAGCCCTCCTGTTCTACACCGGCGCCGCCGCCTTTGCCCGGCGGCTGCGGGAGCGGGGCAGCGCCGTCTGCGCGCCGGAGCTCACGGAGGAGGTCTCCTTCCGTTTCCGGGAGGCCCGGCTGCCGGAGCAGACCTGCACCGGCGCCCTCCCCGTGCCCAACGACCTCACCCTGCCCACGGGGGGCAGCATCCTGCTCACGGGACCCAACAGCTCCGGCAAGACCTGCTGCCTCATCATGGCGGGGCAGCTGCTGTTCCTGGGGCAGCTGGGCTGCCTGCTGCCCGCCGCCGAGGGGGCGTTTTCCCCCCGGGACCGGCTGCTGACCCTCTTCGCCGCCGGGGAGAGCGAGACCGGCGAGGACAGCCGCATGGGCATGGAGGTGCAGCGCATCCGTCTCCTGCGGGAAAAGATGACGCCCCGGAGCATCCTTCTGTTCAACGAGCCCATGACCAGCACCAGCGCCCTGGAGGGCGGCCGGATCTGCGTGGAGCTCCTGTCCGATCTGGCCGGGCGGGGGGTGCCCGCCATGCTGGTGACCCACTTCAACCACATCTGGCCCGACCTGCGGGACGCCTTCGCCGCCGCCGGGCTCTCCCACCTGCTGCAGAGCCTGGTGATGACGGCGGAGGAAACCTCCGAGGGGCTGCGGTACCTCTACCGGCTGGCCGAAGCGCCGCCGCCTCCCTCCAGCCACGCCCGGGCCGTGGTGGCCGAGAAGGGCGTGCGCCTGGAGGACATGGTGGAAAACCTGGCCCGACGCGGGCTGGATATGCGCCCCGGGGACCCCGGCTGGGACCGGGTCCGCCGCGGGACGCTGTGAGGAGGTAGAGAGATGGGCTGCCTGTTATACCCCGCCGAAGCCGCGCCGCCGGCCGTCTTCCCGCAGCGGACCATGGAGGACCTGCAGCTGGGAAGGCTGGCGGAGGCCATGGCCTTTTCCGACTACTACCGGCTGAACGAGGCGGAGCTCTGCGCCCTTTTCACCGACGATCCGGCGGTGCTCCGGCACCGTCAGGAGGTGTTCCGGGACGTGCTGGCCCTGCCGGAGCTGGAGGGCGCCATGGAGCGGCTTCTGGACAGCCTGGACGGCTGGGAGGGCCGCGGTGGCTCCCGCCGGAACGCAGACGCCTTCGCCATGGGCTTTTCCCTGGAGGAATTCGGCTGGCTGGACGGATACCTCCGGAAGATCGACGCCGCCTGGCAGGATTTTTCCCGCATCTCCTTCCGGAGCAGGGGGCTGCAGACCATGCTGGGCCTGCTGGATTCCCTGCGCAACTCTCCCCGCTACAGGGACGCGGCGGAATCCTTCCGCGCCCTCTGCCCCGGCTTCTCCGCCCCGGCGCGGATGCGCCTGGGCTATAACCTGGACAGCGAGCTGAAGCCCGGCCGGCTGAAGCTCCTGCAGATGACGGCCTGGGAGGACGGCGAGGGCCGGGGCAAGGCCTCTCCCGCCGGGAACATGATGCTCAGCCGCCAGGCGGTGGAAATGGACGCCATGCTGCTCCAGAGGGTGAGCCAGCAGGCCGCCCAGGACATCTCCTCCTTCGTACTGCGGGAGACGGCGGCCCTCCGGGGCCTGCGGAAGGACCTCATCGTCTGCCTCGGCATGGCGAAGCTCGTGCGCGGCTGGAAGGCTGCGGGGCTCCCCTTCTGCTTCCCCGAGCTGGCAGACGCCGGGGAAAAGGCCTTCACGGCCCGGGAGCTCTTCGATCCCCTGCTCCTCCTGTCCGGGAAGGAACGGGTGGTGGCGAACGACGTCTCCCTCCGGCCCGGCGGGGAGCTGCTGATCCTCACCGGGGCAAACCAGGGCGGCAAGACCGTGTTCCTCCTGAGCATGGGCCTCTGCCAGTGGCTGGCGCAGCTGGGCTTCCCCGTGCCCGCCGCCGAGGCTGCCCTCAGCCCGGCGAAGAACATCCTCACCATCTTCGCCCCCAACGGCCAGCGGTACGGGCGCAAGGGCCTGCTGGCCGAGGAGGCCGGCCGCATCGCCGAGGCCGTGGAGGGTCTGACCGCCGACAGCCTGGTGCTCTTCAACGAGCCCCTCACCAGCACCGGTCCGGAGGAGACGAAGGCCATATCCGGCGAGGTCGTGGCCGTGTGCATGGCCGCGGGGGTGCGGGGCGTGTGGGTCACCCACGTCTACGAGCTGGCCCGGAACCGGGCCGCCCTGGAGGCGGCCGTGCCCTGGGGCAGCCGCCTGGGCTCCCTGCGGGTGGTGCTGGACACGGAGGGCGGAGAAACGCGCTTCACCTATCGGGTGGAGCGGGGCGAGCCCCTGGGAGACAGCCGGGCGGAGGAAGCCCTGCGGCGGGGCGGCGTCGTCTTCTGATATACTGTGAACGAAAGCCTTGACTTTTCCCGCTTCATTCGCTACAATCCTTTTTATTTCCTTTCACGGGAGGCCGCGCCATGAAATCCTTTATCCCCGCGGGTTACCGGAGCCTGCTGTCCATCTACGATACCCAAAAGGCAATCTCCCTGCTCAAGCGCCTTTTTGAGGACCGGCTGGGCGCCCTGCTGAATCTCTACCGGGTCTCCGCCCCCCTGTTCGTGGCGGAGGATTCCGGCCTGAACGACAACCTCAACGGGGTCGAGCGCCCCGTTTCCTTCGATATCCTCCGCTCCGACACCCGGGCGGAGGTGGTGCAGAGCCTGGCCAAGTGGAAGCGCCTGGCCCTCAAGCGCTATGACTTCCACCCCGGCAAGGGCCTTTACACGGACATGAACGCCATCCGCCGGGATGAGGACGAGCTGGACAACCTCCACAGCGTCTATGTGGACCAGTGGGACTGGGAAAAGGTGATCCTGCCCCAGGACCGGAACGTGGAATACCTGAAGGCCACGGTGCGGGATATCGTCAGGGCCATCTGCGACACACAGGACACCATGCAGGCCATTTATCCCCAGCTGGGGGTGCTGGGCAAGCTCAGCCGGGAGGTCACCTTCGTCACCGCCCAGGAGCTGGAGGACCGCTGGCCGGAGCTCAGCCCCAAGGAGCGGGAGAACGCCTGCCTCCGGGAATGCGGCACCGCCTTCATCCAGGGCATCGGCGGCGCGCTGAAATCCGGGCAGAAGCACGACGGCCGGGCCCCGGACTATGACGACTGGGACCTCAACGGGGATATCCTGGTGTGGAGCGAGCTGCTGGGCCGGGCCATGGAGCTGAGCAGCATGGGCATCCGGGTGGACCCGGCTTCCCTGGACCGTCAGCTGCGCCTCGCCCACTGCGAGGAGCGGCGGGCGCTGCCCTATCACAAGATGCTCCTGGCCGGCGAGCTGCCCCTCACCATCGGCGGCGGCATCGGCCAGAGCCGGCTGAGCATGCTCCTGCTGGGCAAGGCCCACATCGGCGAAGTGCAGGCCTCCATCTGGGATGAGGAGACGGTGGAGATCTGCAAACAGGCGGGGGTCATGCTGCTCTAGTCCTTATTCGCCGGAATCCGGCGCAGCACCGCAAGCGGTACTGCTTGAATATTCCGGCGAAACGTCCTTTCCAAAACGCAGCGCTCGGCTGCGTTTTGGGTTTGCGATATGGTATTTCTGATTCCGAAAAATCAATCGCCCGCGGCCGGATAGCCGCGGGCGATCTGCGTTTTCCGGATGTTTATTTGCTCCACGCCTTGTGGGTGACGGCGGCCAAAGCCGCGCCAACCAGGGGCCCCACGATGAAGACCCACAGGGCGGCCAGGGGCGCGCCGTTGCCGGCGATGGCGGCCACGATGGCGGGCCCGATGGACCGGGCGGGGTTCACGCTGGTGCCCGTGAGGCCGATGCCCAGGATGTGCACCAGCACCAGGCTGAGGCCTATGATGAGGCCGCCGAAGGAGCCGTGGCCCGCCTTCTTATCGGTGACGCCCAGAATGACCAGCACGAAGATATAGGTCAGCACGATTTCCACGATGAGGCCGGCCAGGGCATTGCCCCCCACGCCCGCCAGACCGTTGGAGCCGAAGCCGCCGGTCATGTCCGTGACGCCGCCCAGGGAGAAGATGAGGGCCAGGAGGCCGCTGCCGATCAGCGCGCCCACGATCTGGGAGACCACATAGCCCACGAAGTCCTTGCCGCTCATGCCCCCGGTGAGGAGCACGCCCAGGGACACCGCCGGGTTGATGTGGCAGCCGGAGACGTTGCCCACGCAGTAGGCCATGCCCACGATCACGAGGCCGAATGCCAGGGCCGTCAGCAGATAGCCGCTGCCGGAGGCGGCGTCGCAGCCCACCAGCATGGCGGTGCCGCAGCCCAGCAGCACCAGAGTCGCCGTGCCGATGCATTCCGCGATGTACTTTTTCACGATGAAAACCCCTTTCCTGTATGAAGATATGCTCCGGGTTCCCCGGAAAGAATGCGATATCAGCCGCCGCTTTCTGCCTCCGGGGCGGCGCGGATGGCCCAGAGATTGCTGATCTCTCCGGAAATCTGTTCATAGGTCCAGCGGACGCTGCTGCGGGCCTTGCTGAAGGGGTCCAGCACGATGAAGCCGTCGTCGTCATAGCCGCAGAGCACGATGAAATGGCCGAAAACGGTGAACTTCCCGTCGTCCATGATGAGGACGATCCACTTTCCCTCGTCCAGGGCGTTGATCATGCCCTGCTTCCACAATCCCAGCTCCTTCCCCTCCAGGCCCCAATGGGCAGCGCCCGTGGTGAACAGCGCCCAGGCGGTGCCGGCGCCGTAGACATAGTAATTATGGTCCAGGGCCCACTGGGCCACCCGGTCCGGCGTGGCTTCGGGGTTCGCGGTGAAATGGAGGGCGCAGATGCTCAGGCAGGTGGGGCCGCAGCCCGTGGCGGCCAGAATGTTGCTGCCATAGGGATAGTAGCCCCAGCGAGGGTCATACTGCATCAGCAGCGGCACTTCGCCCCGCAGCTCCTCCTCCGTGAATTCCCCGAATTCCACGTTTTCCTTGGGGTAATCCAGCAGGAGCTCCAGCAGCTCCGGGTTGTTGGCCGCGTCGATCAGCAGATGGTCCGAGAACCGGTCCGCCCCGTCCCGCAGCTCCAGGAAGCGGCTGTCCCACCGGCTGAATTCCTCCAGGCGGGCCAGGGCCTCCTCCCTGCTCCACCGCCGGGGCGGCTCCAGCGCCGCCGCCGCCAAAGCGGCCACGGCCTCCGGGTCCGGCGTGGGGCTGGGCTCCGGCGTAGGCTCCGGGGTGGGCGTCGGTTCGGGGGTGGGTTCCGGGGTGGGCGCCGGCGTCGGCGGCGGCGTGGGCTGCTGCGTGAGCGCGGTCGTGGGCTTCGGCGTCACCTCCGGCACGGTGACGTCCATCCGGTGGAGGATATACCAGCCGCCGGTCAATATGATGAGGATCAGCAGGATAAGGGCAAGTCCGGCCAGGAGGCCCCGGCCCCCGCCCTTTTTCCGGCTGCTGCGGTATTGCGTCGTTCGTTCCATGTTCTTCCTCCTTTGGCACAGCTTCAGCATAGCAAATCACGGAGAAAAAAACAAGGGAGCGTGCGCGTTTGTCTGTGATTTACTTTTTTCCTTTGTTTTGCTACAATGGTTTTCGGTTATCCCCCGTCGAAGCGCGCATACTCATGGGAGAATCGGTTCGGATCGGAGGTCGGATATGCTCCGAAGCTGCTTTCTTCTGACGATGACCGCGCTCGCCCTCCTCTTTTCCCCCGGCGCGCGGGAGGAGGCCGTCATCCTGCCCATTTTGATGTATCACGACGTCGGCGACGCAGCGCCGGGCAAGGACCGGGTGACCCCGGAGGAGCTGCGCTCCGACCTTCTCTGGCTGCGGGAGGCGGGCTATGATCCTGTCACCATGGGGCAGGTGATCGCCTTTGTGGACGAAGGCGCGCCCCTGCCGGACAGGCCCGTCGTCCTCAGCTTCGACGACGGATATTACAGTGCTTTCGACCGGGTGCTGCCCCTGCTGCGGGAGGCGGGCGCGCCCATGGTGCTCTCCGTCATCGCGGGCTCTGCCGACGAATTTTCCGCCTACGGACCGGGAAATGCCCGCTTCGCCCACTTGGCATGGCCCCAGCTCCGCGAACTGGCCGGCAGCGGCCTTGCGGAGCTTCAGAACCACAGCTACGATCTGCACCGCCCCCGGGGGGGCGGCTGGGGCTGCGACCGCCTCCCGGGCGAGAGCCGGGGCGCTTACGCCCGGCGGCTGGCCTCCGACGTACTGCGCGCCCAGGAGCGCATCTGGACGGAAACGGGGCGGCAATGCGCCGTTTTCACCTATCCCTACGGCCGCTACAGCGAGGAAAGCGAGGAGATCCTGCAAGAGCTGGGCTTTCGCGCCACCCTGACCTGCGACTTCGGGGTGAACCTTCTCACGGGGGACCCGGACTGTCTCTTCGGCCTCAAGCGCATCTGCCGCAGTCACGGTGCGGACCTGGCCGCCCTTCTGGAGGAAGCCCGGACAAGTTTGAAATGGAGATGAGCTTCATGCCCTTTGACCGTATGCTCCAATACTGCGCCGGTCTGCGCGACCACAATGACCGCACGTGGTTCCATGCCAACCACCGCCAATATGAGGAAGCCCGGAAGGACTTCCTCCGCCTGCTGGACCAGCTGCGCTATGTCGTCGCCGAGGCTTCCCCGGAGATCGGCGGGGACATCCTGTATATGGACGCGAAGGACTGGGTCTACCGCATCGCCAGGGACATGCGCTACTATAAGAACGTGCCCCCCTACAATCCCTCCTTCCGGGCCTACATATCCGCGGACCGGAAAAGCTGGCTGCCCATCGGCTATTTCCTCTGCGTGGAGCCGGGGGCGACGATCTTCGGCACCGGCCTGTTTCTGGAGGAGACGGCGAAGGTGAACCGGGTGCGGGACTATATCGCCGCCAACCAGGCGGAGTGGGAGGCCATCCTGGAGGAGGGACGGCTGACTCTGGAGGGGGACCGGCTCAAGACCCTGCCCAGGGGCTACGCCCCGGACCACCCGGCGGCGAAATGGCTTCGCTACAAAAACTGGCTGGTCACCGAGCATTTCCCCGACGGGGAGCTGGGCTCCTTCGACGACTTTGCGCACAGGGTCGCTGCGCTGCTGCCCCGGCTGGAGCCCTTTCGGAAATTCCTGCTGGCCGCCGCCCTTAGCGCCGAAGCGCCGAAGCCCATCCTGCCCGCCGGGGAAAAGGACTGGGGCTGGTAGCTTCTCCACCTCCATGGGGGAGGCTGTTCAAGCAGGAATAACCCCGCGGTATCTGCGCTCGGCAGATACCGCGGGGTGGTTTTATCCATTCTTTACGGCGATGAGGTATTCCTCCGACAGGCTGCAGGGTTCCTCCCGGTCGCTGAAGGTGAGGGCCCATCCCAGGTCGGTCTCCTTCCAGTAAAGGGACCGGTCGCCGTCGCTTTGGCTCTCCCCTTCCGCCCGCCAGACAAGCGTCTGCTCCAGCAGGGGCGAGTCGTCATAGGCGTAGACCCTCGCGAAGAAGTAGCCGCCGGGAAAGGTCGTTTTCCATCCTTCCGCCGTGCGCTCCACCGCAAGGTCGCGCTGCGCGTCCAGCTCCAGGGTTTCCGCGGTGATCTCCCCCGTCTCGGGATCGGCCTTTTCGCTGCGCTCGGTCACCGCCGCCCAAACGCGGAAGTCCGGCAGGTCCAGGAAGCCCCAGCGCTCATAGCGTACTTTTCCGGCGTTCATGGAGAGGGACTCGCTTCCGTTATCCAGGCAGACGCTGCCCTCCAGACCGTATTCGTCCAGCACGCGGCGGATGTCAGCCAGGGTAAAGCCGGCAAGGGAAACCTCGTCCGGCACGCTGTAGCAGAGGCTGACATGCAGGGCCGGGCGTTCGTTCGGGGCATGCAGGAATTCCTCCAGCGTCTTGCCTGAAAGGACGAATCCCGCGGGAAGCAGCATGAGCGGTCTGTCCCGCACACCGATGTCGAAGTACACTCCGCCGGACTCGCTCTCATAGCGGTAATCCCCGCTGTGAAACCCCAGCGCTTCCGCCGCGCATTCACTGCACAGCTTCTCCAGCTCCTCCATGGTTTCCCGGCTCTGTTCCAGCCAGACTTCGCCGCTGGAGGTATTCAGCCAATATGCCTGCTCCTGCCCGTCTTTTCGGAAGGTCCCGGAAACCAGCTCCGTCAGCTTATAAGGCGCGAGGCCGGGGTTGTGGAAAATATAGGGCTCGGCGCTGAGGAGTTCTGCGCCGGGAAGCTCCCGCTCCAGCCACTCCTGCATCATCTTCCGCCCCTTTTCCCCTGCGGCGGCTTTTTCATCTTCCGTGTACTGATTTCCCGTGCAGCCCAGGAAGGCCGCGGCGAAAAGCAGCGCCGCCAGCCACAGGGCGATGGTGCGCCCCGCCCGTTTTCCCGGGCGAACAATACGGCGGTCGTCGCCCATCTCTGTCAGCCCCCTTCCCCGTTATCCCCGGTGTAGGGATTCACATGGACCATGCAGTGGCGGATGCCCGGCTCGCAGGCTTCCACCGCGTCATGCACCCGCTCGGCGATATCGTGGGCGTCCCGAAGGCTCAGGTTCCCGTCCGCCGCGATCTCCATATCCACATACACGCCGGAGCCGACCCGCCGGGAGCGCAGCTCATCCACCCGGCGGACGCCCCCCTGTGAGAGAGCCGCCGTGCGGAAGCGCCCCTCCAGCTCCGGCTCGCAGGCTTTGTCCACCGTCTGGTTCACGGCTTCCATGAAGATGTTCACCGCCACCCGCAGGATGAGGATGCTGATGACGACGCCCGCCACCGCATCCAGGATGGGGACCCCCAGCCGCGCCCCCAGGATGCCCGCGAAGACGCCCAGGGCGGCGAACACGTCGCTGCGGTGGTCCCAGGCGCTGGCTTTCAGGGCCAGACTGTCCAGCTTCTTCGCCGCCCGGATGGTGTACCAGTACAGAAGCTCCTTGGCCGCGCAAACCACCGCCGCGGCAGCCAAAGCCGGGACGCCGGGCGTCTCCAGCCCCTCGCCGCCGGAGATGATGGCCTTCACCCCGTTCCAGCCGATGCCCAGGCCGGTGGCAAAAACCAGGAAGGCCAGGAGCAGCGAGGCCACGCACTCGAAGCGGGCGTGCCCGTAGGGATGGTCGTCGTCCGCCTGCTTGTTGCCGATGCGGACGCCGATCATGGCGATCAGGGTGTTCAGCACGTCGGAGGCGGAGTTCACCGCGTCGGAGATGAGGCCGCTGGAATGGGCCAGAAATCCGACGGCCAGCTTCAGGATGCAGAGGCCGGCGTTGGCCCCCAGGCCCACCAGGGTCACCCTCTGGGCCGCTTTCGCGTTGTCCACGGTCCCACTCCTTTCCCATACGTCTACGTGTACGCGTACTTCAGTTAGTCAAAAGAAACCCCCCGTAAATCAGGAAAGACGGCTTGCTTTCGCAAGTCGTCTTTACCTGGCACGCCTGACGCGACTCGAACGCACGACCTTCTGCTCCGGAGGCAGACGCTCTATCCAACTGAGCTACAGGCGCACATTCCCGGGGTTCCTTAGTGCCCGGTCATTATAGCACTCGCTTTCCGCTTTGTAAAGCCTTTTTCTCATTTCCTGCAAAACTATCATTTTTGATAACTTTTCAGCCGCAAAAACACCGGGTTTCGGCAAATTTCAACGGGGTTTTCCGAACTATTTCGTCAATTTTCGCTTGCAAATCCCCCCGGTGCGTACTACAATGTAGCAGAGCCTGCGCGCCGGGCCGGAGGAGAGGCAGAAATGGTAAATATAGTATTGGTGGAACCGGAGATACCACAAAATACGGGAAATATCGCGCGGACCTGCGCCATCACCGGGGCGAGGCTGCACCTGGTCCGCCCCCTGGGCTTCGACATTTCCGAAAAGGCCGTGAAGCGGGCCGGGCTGGATTACTGGCACCTGCTGGACCTGCGGGTCTATGAGAATATCGGGGATTTCCTCCGGCGGGAGGGGGACAAGCCCCTCTGGCTGGCCACCACCAAGGGGGCCGTGCGCTACACGGACGTGTCCTTCGAGGCGGAATGCTGGCTCCTTTTCGGCAGGGAGAGCGCGGGGCTGCCCGCCTGGCTGCGGGAGAAATACCCCGACCGCTGCATCCGCATCCCCATGATCCCGGGGGCCCGAAGCATGAACCTGGGCAACAGCGTGGCGCTTCTGTGCTATGAAGCGCTGCGGCAGCAGGGCTTCCCCGGTCTCGTCTGAAAGCCGTTCCATTCATCACAGGAACCCCAAATCAAGGAGGTCAATCCATGAACTACGTCAAGAAAAGCGTCGCCGACGCGCCCCTCAGGGGCAAAAAGGTGCTGCTGCGCTGCGACTTCAACGTGCCCCTGAAAAACGGCGTCATCGGGGACGATACCCGCATCCGCGCCGCCCTGGAGACCATCCGCTTCATCCTCCGGGAGGGCGGAAGCGTGATCGCCTGCTCCCACCTGGGCCGCCCCAAGGGCCAGGTCGTGCCGGAAATGTCCCTGAAGCCCGTGGCCGAACGCCTGGGCGAGCTGCTGGGGCTGCCGGTGCAGATGGCCCCCGACTGTGTGGGGGCCGGGACCGAGGCCATGGCGAAGGCCCTGCAGCCGGGCCAGGTCCTGCTGCTGGAAAACCTCCGCTTCCACAAGGAGGAGGAGAAGAACGATCCCGACTTTGCCAAGGCCCTGGCTTCCCTGGCGGACCTCTATGTGTCCGACGCCTTCGGCACCGTGCACCGGGCCCACGCCTCCACCGCTGGGGTGGCGGACTACCTGCCCGCCTACTGCGGCTTCCTCATCGCCGCGGAGCTGAAGGCCCTGGGCGGCGCGGTGGAAGACCCCGTGCGGCCGCTGGTGGCCGTGCTGGGCGGAGCCAAAGTGGCGGACAAGCTGGCGGTCATCGACCACCTGCTGGACAAGGCGGACACCCTGCTCATCGGCGGCGGCATGTCCTACACCTTCACAAAGGCCCTGGGCGGGCAGATCGGCAGCAGCCTGCTGGACGAGGAAAAGCTGGATTACGTGCGGAAGATGATGGACAAGGCAAAAGCAAAGGGCGTGAAGCTGCTGCTGCCTGTCGACAGCCTGATCTCCACCGCCATTTCCGGCGGTGAGGAGCCCCGCGTCGTTCCCGACGGGCAGATCCCCGACGGCTGGATGGGCCTGGACATCGGCCCCGAAACCCGGAAGCTTTTCGCTTCTGAGATCGAGAAAGCCGGCACCGTCATCTGGAACGGGCCCATGGGCGTCTTCGAGGAGCCGGCGTTCGCCGGGGGCACCATGGCGGTGGCGGCGGCTATGGCGGCCTGCAAGGGCACCACCGTCATCGGCGGGGGCGACAGCGTTTCCGCCGTGCAGAAGGCCGGACTGGCGGACAAGATCAGCCACATTTCCACCGGCGGCGGGGCCAGCCTGGAATTCCTGGAAGGAAAGGAGCTGCCCGGCATCGCCTGCCTGCCGGACGCCTGAGGAAACGCCATGAATCCGAAATACCGCAAAACCGTCATCGCGGGCAACTGGAAAATGAATCTGCTGCCCTCCGGGCTGAAGGACTATGCCGGGGAGCTGAAGCTCCGGCTGCCCAAGGACCGCGCCTGCGAGGTGGTGCTCTGCGTCCCGGCCATTATGGCCGCCCCCCTGCTGCGCCTCCTGCGGGGCAGCCGGGTCAGTCTGGGAGTGCAGGACGTGTCCGCCGAGGCCTCCGGGGCCTATACCGGGGAAATCTCCGCCGCCCAGCTCAGGGACGCCGGCGTGAAATACGTCATCGTGGGCCACAGCGAGCGCCGGGCCTATCACGGCGAGACGGACGAGCTCATCGGCCGGAAGCTGCAGCGGGTGCTGGCTTCGGGCATGACCCCCATCCTCTGCGTGGGGGAGACCCTGCCCCAGCGGGACGCGGGAGCGGAGACCGAAGTGGTCCGCACCCAGCTGAAGCTGGCCCTGGCGGGGCTGGACGCCGCCGCCATGCGGAAGACCGTCGTCGCCTATGAGCCCGTGTGGGCCATCGGCACGGGGCGGACCGCCTCCCCCGCCCAGGCCCAGGAGATGTGCCGGGAGATCCGCGCCGCCATCCGGGAGAAATTCGACGCCCGGACCGCGCGGGCTGTGACGGTGCAGTACGGAGGCAGCATGAATCCCTCCAATGCCGCCGAGCTCCTCGCCCAGCCGGACGTGGACGGCGGCCTCATCGGCGGGGCCAGCCTGGACCCCGTAAAATTCTGTCAGATCGTGGAAGCGGCAAAGCTATGAAAACACCGGTAACTTTGATCATCATGGACGGCTTCGGCCTCAGCCCGGAAAAGGCGGGCAACGCCATTCTCGCTGCCGGGACCCCCAATTTCGACCGCCTCTGGGCGGAAAACCCCCACTGCCAACTGGCCGCCTCCGGCCCCGACGTGGGCCTGCCCCCCGACACCATGGGCAACAGCGAGGTGGGCCACACCAATATCGGCGCGGGCCGGGTGGTGTACCAGAGCCTGCTGCGCATCTCCAACAGCATTGCCGACGGCAGCTTTTTCGTCAATCCCGTCCTGGCCTCCGCCGCCGTGCGCTGCGCTCAGGCGGAGGTCTCGGCCCACATCTTCGTGCTCCTCAGCGACATCGGCGTCCACAGCGACGTTCATCACGTCTGGGCCCTGCTGCGGCTGCTGAAGGACAAGGGCGTGAAAAAGGCCTGGCTCCACTGCTTCATGGACGGGCGGGACGCTTCCCCCCAGTCCGGAAAGGGCTATGTGGAGGAGGCGGTGCGCCGGTGCCGGGAGATCGGCCTGGGGCAGGTGGCCTCCCTCTGCGGCCGCTTCTACGCCATGGACCGGGACAAGCGCTGGGAGCGGGTGCAAAGGGCCTATGAAAACCTGGTGGCAGGCACGGGGAAGCCCTGCGGCGACCCGGTGCGGGCCATGGAGGAATCCTACGCCGCGGGCGTCACGGATGAATTCGTGGAGCCGGTGCTCTGCTGCCCCGAGGGCCTGGTTCGTGAGGGAGACAGCATCTTCTTCATGAACTTCCGGCCCGACAGGGCCAGAGAGCTCACCCGCGCCTTCTGCGACCCGGATTTCGACGGCTTCCGGCGCGTCAGCGGGTATTTCCCCGTGGATTTCGTCTGCCTGGCCCAATACGACGCGGACCTGCCCAACGTGCGCGTGGCCTTCCCGCCGGAGGAACCGGCAAACACCCTGGGAGAATATCTGAGCCGCCTGGGGATGACCCAGCTGCGCATCGCCGAAACGGAGAAATACGCCCACGTCACCTTCTTCTTCAACGGCGGCAGCGAGGTGACTCTGCCGGGGGAGGACCGGGTGCTGATCCCCTCCCCCAAGGAATATCCCACCTATGACCTGATCCCCCAGATGCGGGCCTATGAGGTCTGCGAGGAGGTGTGCAAACGCATCCGCAGCGGGGCCTATGACCTGGTGGTGGTGAACTACGCCAACTGCGACATGGTAGGCCACACCTGCGTTTGGGACGCCATCCTGGAGGCGGTGCGGGTGACGGACAAGTGCGTCATGGAAACGGTGCGGGCCACGGCGGAGGCCGGGGGCATCAGCATCGTCACCGCCGACCACGGCAACGCCGAGGTGGTCTGGAACCCCGACGGCACCCCCCACACCGGCCACACCACCAACCCGGTGCCCTTCCTCATCCGGGGCGCGGACGTGAAGCTGCACGACGGGCGGCTGGCGGACATCGCCCCCACCGTTCTGAGCCTCATGGGCCTGGAGCAGCCCGCCGAAATGACGGGCGTGAGTCTGATCGAAAAATAAAATACCGCGGAAATATGATGATAAGGAGAATTCGGACATGAGCAAATATCTGGAGATCGTGGACGTTCTGGGACGGGAGATCCTGGACAGCCGGGGCAACCCCACCGTGGAGGTGGAGGTCTGGCTGGACGACGGGACCATGGGCCGGGCGGCGGTGCCCTCCGGCGCTTCCACCGGCGTCTATGAGGCCTGCGAGCTGCGGGACGGGGACAAGAGCCGCTATATGGGCAAGGGCGTGGAGACCGCCGTGGCCGCCGTCAACGGGGAGATCGCGGAGGCCGTCATCGGCCTGAACGCCATGGACCAGGTTTCCATCGACAACCTGCTCAGGGAGCTGGACGGCACCCCCAACAAGACCCGCCTGGGGGCCAACGCCCTCCTGGGCGTGTCCCTTGCCTGCGCCAAGGCCGCCGCCAACGCCTTGGGTCTCCCCCTCTACCGTTATATCGGCGGCGCCAACGCCAAGACCCTGCCCGTGCCCATGATGAACGTACTCAACGGCGGCGCCCACGCCACCGGCTCCAATGTGGACATCCAGGAATTCATGATCATGCCCGTGGGGGCCAAGAGCTGGAAGGAAGCCCTCAGGATGTGCGCCGAGGTATTCCACACCCTCAAGAAGGTGGTCCCCGCCTCCGGCGTAGGGGACGAGGGCGGCTATGCCCCCAACCTGGACAGCGACGAGGACGCCTTGAAGGCCCTGGTGACCGCCATCGAGAAGGCGGGCTACAAGCCCGGCGAGGATTTCATGCTGGCCATCGACGGCGCGGTGTCCGACTGGTATGACAAGGCGGACGGCTGCTATCACCTGCCCAAGCGGGGCATCACCATGACCCCGCAGCAGATGGTGGAGATGTATGCCGGTTTTGTGGAGAAATACCCCATCATCTCCATCGAGGACGGCATGGCCGAGGACGACTGGGACGGCTGGAAGATGCTCACCGACAGGCTGGGCGGCAAGGTGCAGCTGGTGGGCGACGACCTCTTCGTCACCAACGTCAGCCGCATCCGCAAGGGCATCGAGCTGGGGGTGTGCAACAGCGTGCTCATCAAGCTCAATCAGATCGGCACCCTCACCGAGACCCTGGACGCCATCCAGCTGGCCAACCGCGCGGGCTACACCGCCGTGGTGAGCCACCGCTCCGGCGAGACGGAGGACACCACCATCGCCGACCTGGTGGTGGGCCTCAACGCCGGCCAGATCAAGACCGGCGCGCCCAGCCGCACGGACCGGGTCGCCAAGTATAACCAGCTGCTGCGCATCGAGGAGGAGCTGGACGACGCGGCCCAGTACCTGGGGAGAAAGGCGTTCTTCAACCTTTGAAAATTCAAATCGGACCCGCTTCGCTGGGCTCCGATTTGAGAGAGATTACGCTGCGCTCCCCGCACTGCGTCCTTATTCGCCGGAATCCGGCGCAGCACCGCGAGCGGTACTGCTTGAATACTCCGGCGAAACGTCCTTCTCAAAATGGAAGCGGCGCTTCCATTTTGAAGAGGAAGAGCAGCGAAATGAACGAGCTTTGACCCTCTGGGTCGAAGCGAATGATATGGAGCTTGCGATGACGAGCGGGCGCGAACTCTGCGAGGCTTCGGCCTCATTTCGGCTTGTCTGAATAAATCCCCCGGCGGGGGGAATAATCCCCAATGAGAGAGCTCCGCGGAGAACTTCTCCGCGGAGTCTCTTACATCTTTGGGGGTGAAACACTTGAACGAAAAGGAACCGAGGGAACCCATCCTTCTGCGCATCCTGCGCTTTATCGGAGAGCGCAGCTTCTATTTCATTCTTCTCCTCTGCGTGCTGGTCATCGGGGTCACGGCCTGGCTTTTTTCCGCCGCCATGGACAGCACGAAGCCCGTAGAGCCCAGTTTGCAGAACCGGCCGGCGGAGCCCCGGCGCACGGCGGACCCCGGCGTGATCTACACCTGGATGCCGGAGGTCGTGCCGCCCCGGCAGGAGGAGCCGGAAACCACGCCGCCGCCCACGGAGGAGCCCGGGGAGAGCCTGGAAGCAGCCCAGCTGCCGCCGGAGGAAGCGGCGGAGGTCATCGCCACCGCCTTCGGCTGGCCCGTCAAGGGGGATATCTGCGCGGCCTACAGCGTGGACGCTCTGCAGTATGACCGCACCATGCTGGACTGGCGCACCCACAGCGGCATCGACATTGAGGCAGACCTGGGCCAGAAGGTGCTGGCCGCCGCCGACGGCACCGTGGAGCGGGTCTACACCGACGAGATGTACGGCGTCACTGTGGTGCTCTACCACGGGGCCGGACTGCGCAGCATCTACTGCAACCTGGCGGGCACGCCCACGGTGCAGGCCGGGGATACGGTGAGCCTGGGGCAGGTGATCGGCGCGGTGGGCAGCACCGCTGACGCGGAGATCGGCGACGTGAACCACCTCCATTTCGCCATGACCCTGGACGAAGTCCGGGTGGACCCCCTGAGCTTCCTTCCGGAACGGTGATGCCCGGAAACCGACGCGCCGGAGCGGCGTTTGCCGCTCCGGCGCTTTTTTTCGGGATATACTCAACCATCGGTTGATCGACACGCTGCATGGCTCTTTCGTAGAATCAACGCGAAAGCTTCATGATTTTATAATCAGTGGGGAACATCGGTCGGTTTTCCGCGTCTATATGATCAACGAATGCTTTGAAAGGAGGGACCGACATGAAAAAGCCTCTGCTTCTTTTCGCCGCTCTGCTCCTCCTCTGCGCCCTTGCGGGCTGCGGGAAGACGAAGAACACGGCGGAGAAGCCCTGCGTCCTCGTTGGGGGCACGCTCTATTACATGGGCGGGGAAAGGGCCGCGGACGCCTTGCCGGAGGGCTACATATCGGCGGGAAAGCTGGAAGGGGTCAGGGACTTTCCCCGGGAGGAAATGACCGGCCTCGTCCCCGACGGCAGCGAGGTCTTTGTCAGCGAAGAACGGCCGGAGGCGGTCTATGTTTCCATGAGCGGCAGCTACGCCTGCTTCACGGCGGAAAAGCTGCAATATGCCTGGCTGAGGGTGGACGACATTCTCTATCTCCGGGAGGAGGATTACCGGAAAGCCTATGGGGAGCCTCCTCAAGAGGGAGGCTATGACGGCAGCCTTCCGGCGGGGGCGGAATTCCGGGGGAATCTCCGCAGCTTTGTTCCGGACGCGTTCCCGTCCAAGGATTTCGAGACGAATGTCAAAGCCTTTGTCGGCTATGGGGTCTATGCCCTTCCCGGCGAAGCGGAAGAAGTCTATATCCGCAGGGATAAGGACGCTTCCGGCGCCATCCGTTTCCTCCGGGAACCCGCCGCGGACGCCTGCTCCGGCGAAACCTGGCGGAATTTCGGGATGTCCTCCGCCGGGTCGCCTGAATAGCGGCCGGCACGGATGAAGCGCGATCCCGATCAAAGCGCCCGCCTTTGGGGCGAGCTCCGCAAAGAAGGGAAAAGAGGTGCGAGTCTGGCGGCTCACACTTCTTTTCCTACTGCGGCTCTTTTCGACAAAGACAAACCGGAATTTGTTGCTTAATTTGTTGCTTAATCTTTCATAGCAAATCAAGAAGTTCAGCAAGCGTTGATACTGTATATTCTGCCACTTCATCGTCTGACTGAGGTTCATGATAAGCACCAAGCCCACGCTTCAATCGGACCGTATGAATTCCAAGACGATTTGCAGGAGCTATATCATTGTCCATACGATCACCAACCATGGCTGCGTCTTGTGGCCTGCAATCCGCTTGCTTTAAAGCCCATTCAAAAATCGCCTGATCAGGTTTTGCCATACCGAGTTCTGCGGACGCAGCAATCACTTCAAAATAATGATGTAGATCCCAGTTTTTCAGACGCTGCTCTGTGCCGTAGTTCTGATTGGCAATCAAACCGAGTCTATACCCACGTCGCTTTAGCATTGTCAAAGTTGGCACAGCATCAGGATATGGAACCTCATCCTCGCTATGCCACGGCATCTTGATCAGAGCAAAGTATTCTATTGCAGAGAGGTCTCCGTTTCGTCCTTTTCGGATCATCTCAAGACGTTTTTCACGATATGCTTCCTCTGTGACATCCGTGCCCGAAATCATCTCTCTAATCCTTCGGTTGTCTGCCGCTGTTTCGTCAATTAACGTTGAGCCGAGGTCAAAGAAAACCCATTTTACTTTCAACTGCATCCCGATCACCTTCACAAATCCCGATTTGTAGAGCCAATTATACTGTTGTTCCTCAGCGCAGTCAATCCATGCCGAAAGCGTATGACTCACTATGACGCTTTGGCTTGCGTCAGAGCGTCATAGTGGATCGCCATTCGTCCTGAGAGGACTTCCTTACGCAGTCTCTCCCATGGGCGGGTGCTTTTTGTCGTTCTCCCGCTTGTATTTTCCCCGCCCCTCAGGTAGAATGAGGGATATTACGAAACCGGGAGGCGGGGACGCATGGAACAGAAACGAGGGCGCAGTCAACTGCTCCCCCTCTTCCTCACCTTTTTGAAGATCGGCGCGTTCACCTTCGGCGGCGGCTACGCCATGATCCCCCTGATCCAGCGGGAGACGGTGGAGGGGCGCAAATGGATCAGCGACGAGGACGTGCTGGAGATCATCGCCATCGCCGAGAGCACCCCCGGCCCCATCGCCATCAACTCCGCCACCTTCGTGGGTTCCCGCGTGGCCGGCGTCGCCGGGGCTGCCTGCGCCACCCTGGGCGTCATCCTCCCCTCCTTCGTCATCATCCTCATCGTCGCCGGGCTCCTGGACGCTTTCCAGCACCTGCGGGCGGTGCAGTACGCTTTCTTCGGCATTCGGGCCGGGGTGCTGGCCCTGATCCTCAAGGCCTTCTGGAACATGTACAAGAAGTGCCCCAAGGGCGCCGTGTCCTACGGCATCGCCGCCGGGGCTTTCCTTCTGGCGGCCGTCCTCAAGGTAAACGTGCTGATCGTGATCCTCTGCTGCGCTCTGGCGGGGCTCGTCAGCTCTCTCATCCGGGCGGGGAGGGCGAAGAAATGATCTGTCTGGACCTGTTTTGGACCTTCTTCAAGATCGGCCTCTTTACCTTCGGCGGGGGGTATGCCATGCTGCCCCTGATCCAGGCGGAGGTGGCCGCCCACGGCTGGCTGAGCACGGAAACCCTGCTGAACTTCGTGGCCGTCAGCGAATCCACCCCCGGCCCCTTTGCCGTGAACATCGCCACCTACATCGGTTCCCGGCTGGCGGGCATCCCCGGCGCAGCCTGCGCCACCCTGGGGGTGGCCCTCCCCAGCTTCATCATCATCCTCATCGTGGCCCGCTGCTACGAGCGCTTCCGCTCAAGCAAGGTCGTCTCCGGCGTCATGACGGGCCTCAAGCCCGCCGTCATCGGCCTCATCGGCAGCGCCATCCTCACCATGGGCGCCGCCGTCCTGTTCCCCGGCGGAGTGACCGCGGCGGTCTTTTCCACGCTGTCCTTCTGGGTTTCCGTGGGCATTTTCGCCCTCACGGCGGTGCTGGCTTTCAAAAAAGTACATCCTATCGCGCTGATTTGCCTTTCGGCGGCGCTGGGCGTCGCCGCGGGCTATCTGCTTCTGTAGAGGGGGGCGGGCGTATGGTGATCGCAGAGCTTTTCTCCACGGAGGTTTCGGAAAACGTGCTGGCCGCCCTCTGTCTCCAGCCGGAAAAGCTCATCTTCCTGGGCTCCCGCAGCGTCATGACCGACGGGCGCATCGCCGCGGTCCGGGCCTTTTTCCGGGGGCGGAAGACCTCTCCCCAGCTCACCTTCCTGCGGGTGGGGGACCGGGACTATGCCGGGGCCGGGGCCGCCATCCGGGATATCCTCGCCAAATACCCGGACTGCCGCTTTGAGATGACCGGCGGCAGCGACCTGCTGCTGGCGGCTCTGGGCGCTGCCGCGGCATCGCAGCCCTTGACCCTGTTCGAGCTGGATGTGCGAAAGCAGTCCCTGAGCCTGCTGAAGGGCAGCGCAAGGGAGCTGAAGCCCGGGCTGTTCCGTCCCCTCCGGGGCGTCTCCGTGGCGGAATATCTCCGCCTCTGGGGCGGGGAGCTGGCGGAGAGCAGCTATACCATGGCCCTCCGGCTGCCGGAAACGCTGGAAAAGGACGTGGAGGAGCTGTGGCGGGTCTATATCCAGGCCCCCCAGATCTGGACAAAGCAGTGCACCATTCTGGCCAACCTCTGCGCCCGCAGCCGCAGCGGCGGTCTCACCGTTTCGGCTTCCTGCGCGGAAAAATGCGCCCGCAGCCACATCGACCGGCTGCTGAAGGCCAAGCTGATCTCCGGCTACAGGGAAAACGGCAGCACCGTCACCCTCACCTTCCGGGACGCGCATGTGAAGCGGACCCTGACCCGGGCCGGGGACCTGCTGGAGCTGCAGGTCTTCCTGGCCGCGCGGGGAGAGCCGGGCTTCTTCACCGACGCCGTCATGGGCGCGAAGATCCACTGGAAGGGCGGCGAGGAGAAGGGCGGCACCATGAACGAGATCGACGGGCTGCTGATGCACGGGGCCGTGCCCCTCTTTGTCTCCTGCAAGATCGGCTCCGTGCCCAAGGAGGCCCTCTATGAGGTGGACAGCGTGGCCGCCCGCTTCGGCGGGACCTACGCGGTGCGGGCCCTGGTGTGCAGCCGCCTTCACGGTTCCGAATCCGCCCGGCGGGCCATCCGCCAGCGGGCCAGGGACATGGGCATCCTCCTGATCGAGGGGGTGGAAAGGCTCAGCCGCGGCGAGCTGGGGCGGAAGCTGGGCCAGGCGGCCCTGGACGGACCGGGCGGGAGCCTGGGCGCGCTGTAGGGCGGCGCTCCCAAGCGCATTCTATACCGCAGGTTTATTTACAAAAGGCGGACGATGTGATATAGTGCCCGCAAAAAAAGGGCGTTCGCCCGGAAAGGAAAGAGACATGCGCAGCTTTTGCTTTGCCCGTTCACAAAAAGAACATCTGGAACGGCCTGTATCCGGCACGGATTGCCCGGATACGCTTTTCGCGCGCGCATATAAGGCAACGCTGCATGGCTGCATGATCTCATGACCCCGCCGGGATCGGAGCAGATAAACCGAGGCCGCTTGTCTTGTATGAGACAGGCGGCCTTATCCTATACCATTGAGGTGACAGCGATGCTGGAGATCAGAGGAAAAGTGAATACCGCGATCTGCTATGCCAAGGTCATCGAAGACGAAGCCGTCGAGCAGATCCGAAAGATGTGCGACTATCCCATGAGCGAGGGCAGCCGGATCCGCATCATGCCCGACGTGCATGCCGGCAAGGGCTGCACCATCGGCACCACCATGACGATCACGGACAGGGCCGTGCCCAACGTGGTTGGCGTGGATATCGGCTGCGGGATGTACACCGTGCGCCTGGCCCAGCGGGAGATCGACCTGGAAAAGCTGGACGAGGCTGCCCATGGTATTCCCTCCGGCAAGCGCGTCTGGGAGGGACGGCAGGAGCGCTTTGACCTGACGGAGCTGCGCTGCTTCCGCGCCCTGAAGGATACCCGCTATCTGGAACGCAGCCTCGGCACCCTGGGCGGCGGCAACCATTTCATCGAGATCGACGCCGCGGCGGACGGCACCCGGTTTCTGGTGATCCACTCCGGCTCCCGCAATCTCGGCAAGCAGGTGGCGGAACACTACCAGCACCTCGCCGTCGACCTGAACAAGGGCAAGGAGGAATACTTCGCCAAACGCGACGCGCTGATCGCAGCGTACAAGGCCGCAGGCCGCAGGGCCGAAATCCAGCAAGCGCTGAAAGAGCTGCACTGGTCGAGCCGCGAGACCACGATCCCCGAAGACCTGTGCTTCGTCTACGGCCCGTATCTGGAGGACTATCTCTTCGACGTGGAGGTCTGCCAGCGCTTTGCGCGGCGCAGCCGTGAGAAAATGGCGGAGATCCTGACTTCCCGCTGCGGTCTGACCGCTCTGGACGCTTTCCACACCGTCCACAACTATATTGACACGGAGGAAAGGATCCTCCGCAAGGGCGCCATCGCCGCCCACAAGGGCGAAAAGGTGCTGATCCCCATCAACATGCGGGACGGCAGCGTGCTCGCCATCGGCAAGGGCAATCCGGAATGGAACTTCTCCGCCCCCCACGGCGCGGGCCGCATCATGTCCAGATCGGCGGCAAGGGCCGGCCTGGACCTGGCGGAATTCCGCCGGGAGATGGCGGGCGTCTACACCACCTCGGTCAGCGATGCGACCATCGACGAAGCGCCCATGGCGTACAAGTCTCTGGAGGACATCATCGACGTCATCACGGAGAGCGTCGACGTCATCGAAGTTTTGAAGCCCATCTACAATTTCAAGGCCAGCTGAGCCGGCTCCGAACCGGCGCAGCGCCGGAACAGGAGCGAAAAGAAAATGAATCGCATACCGGTCATCGACATGACCGCCACCGGAAGGAATATCGGCCGGCTCCGCAGGGAGGCCGGCATGACGGTCCGCCAGCTGCAGACCGTCTTCGGCTTCAGCACCCCCCAGGCCATCTACAAGTGGCAGCGCGGCGACGCCATGCCCACCCTGGACAACATCGTGGCGCTGGCCGCCGTGTTCGGCGTGACGGTGGAGGACATCCTCGTTTTCCGGGACGGCGTTCCGGCCCGCGGGATCGCATAGGGTAGTAAGGCTATGCGGATTCAAAAATCCATTCTATACTATGCGCGTGTGGGGAGCCGAAAACCGCGACAAATCGGTATTTGCAGAAAGGGAAAAATGATCATTCGAGACTTTGAACCGAAACATACAAAGGAAGCAGCGGAAATTGCCCTTGGCGCATATAATTATGAGAGAGCATTTACGCAGGAACTTCCGGAAATATCAAGCATTCCAATACTGAAACAATTATCCGGAAATGGCTTCGGTGTTGCAGCATTTGAAGGCGGAAAAATGGTCGGATTTCTTTGCAGTGTGGAACCATTTGAGAATGTTTTTCGTTCCACTGATGTGAGAGGAGTTTTTTCGCCCATGGGTGCGAATGGCGCAGTTATGGAAAATCACGGCAGGATTTATGCGGCATTGTATCAGGCTGCTGCAAAAAAGTGGGTAAAAGCCGGAGCGGTGTCACATGCAATTTGTTTATATGAACATGATGAGGAAGCAAAACGGCAGCTCTTTCGGTATGGATTTGGCATGAGGTGCGTAGATGCCATTCGTCCGATGGAAACAATTGATTGCGTTGTATGCGGCGGATATGAGTTTTTGGAATTGCCCAAGGAAGATTACGCATATGTTTATCCGTTGCATTTGGCACTGAACGAGCATTACTGCTCCAGCCCCTTTTTTATGAACCGAAAACCAGACACACTGGAAGAGTTTTTGGATTTTTCGGAAAGGAATAAGGAACGTTACTTTGCGGCGAAGATAGGCGGAGAATTATGCGCTTATTTGGAAGTGTCAGATCAGGGTGAAACCTTCATTGCATCAGGGAATCTTTATCGTCATATCATGGGGGCATATTGTATGCCGGAACACAGGGGCAGGG
>JAEEGH010006768.1_pt1 | contig 27913 bp, 24 predicted proteins | sample 9134181 | NCBI WGS metagenome assembly JAEEGH01 (sample SAMN16246544, study PRJNA631951) | gut metagenome | biome: gut microbiome; feature: rumen; material: DP-attached | host: Bos | place: Iran: Karaj | collected 2018-10 | reverse complement strand
CGGTTCCTTCGTGAGTATCACCGATCTTGTAGTTGACACCAGTGTAATACAGAATACGCTCGGTCAATGTGGTCTTACCAGCATCGATGTGAGCCATGATTCCGATATTTCTGGTTCTCTCCAGGGGATATTCTCTTCCAGCCATGGTTCTCTCCTTAAAAAATTAGAAACGGTAGTGCGCAAACGCCTTGTTTGCCTCTGCCATCTTGTGCATATCCTCTTTTCTCTTAACAGCGCCGCCAGTGTTGTTTGCAGCGTCGAGGATCTCATTTGCCAGTCTGTCTACCATGGTCTTCTCTCCACGCTTGCGGGAGAACATGGTCAGCCAGCGCAGACCAAGGGTCTGGCGTCTCTCAGGCTTAACCTCGAGAGGAACCTGATAGGTAGCACCACCTACACGTCTAGCCTTGCACTCCAGAGAGGGCATGATGTTGTTCATGGCATCCTGGAATACTTCAATAGCAGGGCGTCCGGTCTTCTCTTCTACCTGTGCGAATGCTCCGTAAACGATCTTCTGGGCTACGCCCTTCTTGCCGTCCAGCATGATGTTGTTGATCAGCTTGGTAACGACCTTGTCGTTGTACAGAGGGTCTGCTAATACGTCTCTTTTTGCAATATGTCCTTTTCTAGGCACGGGTCTTCCCTCCTTAACAATAAGTTAATTCATCGGTACTCACATTGTGTTTCCCCAAGTGTTCGTGCGGGTATATCTGTAAACAGAAATCTCCAACACTCATTCTAGGTTTCGTTCATGCTAACCGAAACTACTACAGAAACCTTGGCTTGGATTACTTGCCAGCCTTAGGTCTCTTTGCGCCATACTTGGAACGGGCCTGCTTACGGTTTGCAACTCCTGCGGTATCAAGGGTACCACGGATGATGTGGTATCTGGTACCGGGAAGATCCTTAACACGGCCGCCGCGGATCAGTACAACGCTGTGCTCCTGCAGATTGTGGCCCTCGCCGGGAATGTAGGAAGTAACCTCAATTCCGTTGGACAGACGAACCCTGGCAATCTTACGCAGAGCGGAGTTAGGCTTCTTGGGGGTAGCGGTCTTAACAGCAGTGCAAACGCCGCGCTTCTGAGGAGAAGCCGTGCTGGTTGCCTTCTTGTGAAGAGAGTTGAAACCCTTCTGAAGTGCAGGTGCCGTAGACTTCTTGACAGAGGTCTCACGTCCCTTTCTTACTAACTGGTTGAATGTTGGCATTTCTGTTCACCTTTTCCTTTCTTCATATTTTTGGGCGCAATAATACCAAAAGGCATTTGCGCGCACTTATGTAGTATAAATGCTCGCAAATGCCTTGTCAAACTGTTTTTGTAAAATTTTCCCAAAATTTTCGGGTGATTTTCTACATTTTGATCCCCGTATTTTCCAGGCACAAAATGTTGATTTTCGGGAAGCTTTGGTTCCTTCCCCGTCCGGCGCGGCTTACTGCCCGATCTCCCGGAGATATCTGGCGAGAGCGTCCTGCCAGGGCGGCAGAAGCTCGAAGCCGCTCTCGGCCAGTTTGGACTTGTCCAGACGGCTGTTGAAGGGGCGCGCTGCCTTGGAGGCCCCGTACTCGGCCGTAGTCACCGGCGTCACCTTCACATTCTTACCGGCCTGCCGGAAGATCTCTACCGCAAAATCATACCAGGAGATGTAGCCGCCCTCGTTGGTCGCGTGATAGTAACCGTATTTGTCGGTGACGATCATGTCCACCAGGAGTCTCGCCAGATCAAAGGTGTAGGTCGGGGTACCGATCTGGTCGCAGACGACACGCAGCTCGGGATGAGTATCCGCGAGGGAGAGCATCGTCCGGATGAAGTTCTTGCCATTCAGGCCGAAGACCCAGGCGATGCGGACGATAAAGTATTTCTCCAGAGTTCCGGATACGGCCTTCTCCCCGCCGAGCTTGGACTGTCCGTATACATTGAGAGGGGCATAGTCCTTGCAGTCGGGCTGCCAGGGTTCGGTGCCCTGTCCGTCGAAGACATAGTCCGTGCTGATGTACAGCATCTTCGCACCCGTGGCCTTGCAGGCATCGGCGAGATTCTGCGTACCGTCCACGTTGATGGCGTGCACTTTGGCCCGCTTGTCCTCATCCTCGGCGGCGTCGACAGCCGTCCAGGCAGCGCAGTGGAGAACGGCGTCGGGGGCAAGATCCGCCACGGTGCGAAGGACCGCCTCGCGGTCCGTGATATCAAGGGAGACGTAGGGCATCGTCGTCACAGCGCTTCCGTCGGCAATTCCGGCATATGCGGGAGCCAGGTCGGTTCCGATGCCTTCGATCCCTCTTTTTGCAAGTTCGTTCATGAGATCATGGCCGAGCTGACCGGCCACTCCGGTTACCAGACATTTCATAGGGCACCTCCGTGAAAGATTCATAATAGAATAATTATAACACAAGTGAACGGACTACGCACAGGGTCGACATGGATCCCCCTGTGCTCGAATATTTCGATGTGTCAGATAAAAAAGAGGCACCCGGAAAGCGGGTGCCTCTTCATGGTTAGCATATAGTTTTACTCCTCGTCGGAGTCTTCTGCGACGTCGGATGTGACAACGTCTACGGTATCCGCCTCGGGAGCGTCGCCATCCTCGTACTCGTCACCGCCGAAATCGATGGTGTCCCGGGCATCGGTGGAAAGCGCCGTGTTGCGATAACGCTTGAGTCCGGTACCGGCGGGAATAAGCTTACCGATGATGACATTCTCCTTCAGACCGACCAGCGGATCGATCTTGCCCTTGATGGCCGCATCGGTCAGGACCTTGGTGGTCTCCTGGAAGGATGCTGCGGACATGAAGGAATCGGTTGCCAGAGCAGCCTTGGTGATACCGAGGATGATGCGCTCGCCTTCCGCAGGCGTTTTGCCCTCCTTCAGGAGCTGCTCGTTGATCTCTTCGAAATCCAGCACGTCTACCAGCGTACCGGAAAGGTACTCGGTGTCGCCGGGCTCGTCGATGCGGATCTTCTTGAGCATCTGGCGTACCAGGACTTCGATGTGCTTGTCTGCGATATCAACGCCCTGCAGACGGTACACTCTCTGCACCTCGCGGAGCAGGTAGTCCTGAACGGCACGGATGCCTTTGATCTTGAGCAGGTCATGGGGATTGACGCTACCTTCGGTCAGTTCGTCACCGGCCTCAACCTCTGCGCCATCCATGATCTTGATATGAGAACCGTAAGGGATGAGATAGGTTCTGGTGTCTCCGGTGTCCTTATTGGTCACCACGACCTCACGCTTCTTCTTGGTATCCTTGATCTCGGCGATGCCGTCGATCTCGGAGATGATCGCAAGTCCCTTGGGCTTTCTGGCCTCGAAAAGCTCCTCGACACGGGGAAGACCCTGGGTGATATCGTCACCTGCCACACCGCCGGTATGGAAGGTTCTCATGGTCAGCTGTGTACCGGGCTCACCGATGGACTGAGCGGCAATGATACCCACCGCTTCACCGACCTGTACGGCTTCGCCGGTTGCCATGTTCGCACCGTAGCACTTGGAGCAGATACCGCTCTTGGAACGGCAGGTGAGAATGGTACGGATCTTCATCTTCTGGATCGGATCGCCCTTCTCATTCACGCCCCTGGTCAGGATCTTCTTGGCACGGCTCGGGGTGATCATCTGGTTCACACCCACCAGAACGTTGCCGTCCGCGTCCTTGATCTCCTCGCAGGAGACACGTCCGGTGATACGATCCTCGAGCTTCTCGATGGTCTCCTTACCGTCCATGAACGCTTTGACCGTCATGCCGGGGATCTCGTCTCTGCCGGCTGCGCAGTCCAGATCATGAATGACCAGCTGCTGGGATACATCCACCATTCGACGGGTCAGGTAACCGGAGTCCGCGGTACGAAGTGCCGTATCGGACAGACCCTTGCGGGCGCCGTGTGCGGACATGAAATACTCCAGAACGTCCAGTCCCTCACGGAAATTGGACTTGATCGGCAGCTCGATGGTACGGCCGGAGGTATCGGCCATCAGTCCGCGCATGCCGGCCAGCTGCTTGATCTGCTGGTTGGATCCACGGGCACCGGAGTCTGCCATCATGTAAATATTGTTGAACTTGTCCAGACCGCTGATCAGCTTTTCGGTCAGACGGTTATCGATATCGTTCCAGGTCTCGACCACCGCGCGGTATCTCTCCTCGTCGGTGATCAGGCCGCGGCGATAGTTCATCGCGATCTGGTCAACGGTGTGCTGCGCCTCGTCCAGCAGTTCCTTCTTCTCCGCAGGCACGGTCATATCGGAAATGGAAACCGTCATGGCCGCTCTCGTGGAGAACTTGTAGCCGATGGCCTTTACATTGTCAAGCACCTCTGCGGTCTTGAACGCACCGTGGGTGTTGATGACACTCTGAAGGATCGCCTTGAGCTGCTTCTTGCCGACCAGGAAGTCGATCTCCGGCTTGAGATAATCCTCCGATTCCGGATTGCTGCGATCGACATAGCCCAGATCCTGCGGAAGGATCTCGTTGAAATACAGACGGCCGAGGGTGGTATCTACGATACCGCTGACGGTCTTGCCTTCCGGAGTGACCTTGGTGATACGCACCTTGATCTTGGTATGCAGCGTGATGATCTGATTCTCATAGGCGAGAATCGCCTCATTCATGTTGCGGAAATACTTGCCTTCGCCGGGCTCGCCCTCGCGCACCTGGGTCAGATAGTAGATACCGAGGACCATATCCTGGGAAGGAACGGCCACGGGACCACCGTCGGACGGCTTGAGCAGGTTGTTGGGAGAGAGCAGCAGGAAACGACACTCTGCCTGCGCCTCCACGGACAGAGGAAGGTGAACTGCCATCTGGTCACCGTCGAAGTCCGCGTTGAATGCGGTACATACGAGGGGATGCAGCTTGATCGCCTTGCCTTCCACGAGGATGGGCTCAAATGCCTGGATGCCCAGTCTGTGCAGGGTAGGAGCACGGTTCAGCATCACGGGATGCTCGCGGATGACTTCCTCAAGCACATCCCAGACCTGATCGTCCCAACGCTCTACGAGCTTCTTGGCATTCTTGATATTCTGGCTGATATTTCTGCCCACCAGCTCCTTCATCACGAAGGGCTTGAACAGCTCGAGGGCCATCTCCTTGGGCAGACCGCACTGATAGATCTTCAGTTCGGGACCCACGACGATAACGGAACGTCCGGAATAGTCCACGCGCTTGCCCAGCAGGTTCTGACGGAAACGTCCGGTCTTACCCTTGAGCATGTCGGACAGGGACTTGAGTGCACGGTTGCCGGGGCCGGTAACCGCACGGCCTCTTCTGCCGTTGTCGATCAGTGCGTCGACCGCTTCCTGAAGCATTCTCTTCTCGTTCCGGACGATGATGTCGGGAGCGCCGAGCTCCAGGAGCTTCTTCAGACGGTTGTTGCGGTTGATGATCCTGCGGTACAGGTCATTCAGATCGGAGGTGGCGAAACGGCCGCCGTCCAGCTGAACCATGGCACGCAGATCGGGCGGGATCACGGGCAGAACGTCCATGACCATCCACTCCGGCTTGTTGCCGGACTCCACAAAGGCCTCCACGACCTCCAGACGCTTTACGATTCTGGCACGCTTCTGACCGGAAGAATTCGCAAGCTCCTCACGCAGATTTGCTCTCTCCTCCTCCAGGTTGACGGCTGCCAAGAGCTCCTTGATCGCCTCCGCGCCCATACCGACACGGAAGTTCTGGCCGAACTCCTCACGTGCGTTCTGATACTCCGCCTCCGTCAGGATCTGCATCTTCTGCAGAGCACTGTCCGCGGGATCCAGCACGATGTAGGAAGCAAAATACAGCACCTTCTCCAGCACACGGGGAGACAGATCCAGGATCAGTCCCATGCGGCTGGGGATGCCTTTGAAATACCAGATGTGAGAAACCGGTGCAGCCAGCTCGATGTGGCCCATGCGCTCACGACGAACGCTGGCCTTGGTCACTTCGACGCCGCACTTGTCACAGACAACGCCCTTGTAACGGATCTTCTTGTACTTGCCGCAATGGCACTCCCAGTCCTTGCTGGGTCCGAAGATTCTCTCACAGAACAGTCCGTCACGCTCGGGCTTCAGGGTACGATAATTGATGGTCTCGGGCTTGGTAACCTCACCGTGGGACCACTCACGGATCTTCTCGGGAGATGCCAGGCCGATCTTGATGGCATCAAATGTAATAGGCTGATAGATCTCATTTGTTGATTCAGGCATTGAATTACTCTCCTTTTCATTCATTGCGGACATTGGCTTACGCTACGGGTTTTTTGTTACTCGTCACTGCCATCATCGAAAGAATCGTCAAAATCATCATCCGAGCCTTCGAAGTCGTCGTCAGCGGGTTCGAATCCGTCTTCACCGATCCGCTGCGCCTGATAGCCATTGTCCATCAGAGAATCGCCGTCACGCTCGGAGGTACCTCTGCGGTCACCCTCCATGACGGAACGATAGTCCGTGTCGCCGTAATCAATATTTTCCTTAAGCTTTACTTCCTCGCGGTTCTCATCCAGGACGCGGACATCCAGACCCAGAGCCTGGAGCTCCTTGAGCAGGACCTTGAAGGACTCGGGAATACCTGCCTCGGGGATATTGTCACCCTTGATGATCGCCTCGTAAGTCTTCACACGACCGATGATATCATCGGACTTCACCGTCAGGATCTCCTGCAGCGTGTAGGAAGCGCCATAGGCCTCGAGTGCCCAGACCTCCATCTCACCGAATCTCTGACCGCCGAACTGTGCCTTGCCGCCCAGAGGCTGCTGGGTCACAAGGGAGTACGGGCCGGTGGAACGCGCATGGATCTTGTCGTCCACCAGGTGGTGCAGCTTCAGATAGTGCATGTGGCCGATCGTGACCGGTCCGTCAAAATACTCGCCGGTACGACCGTCTCTTAAGCGTACCTTACCATCGGAACTGATGGGCACGCCCTCCCACAGCTTGCGATGCTCTCTGTTCTCGGACAGATAGGAGAATACCTCCTTGCGGAGCTCGTCCTTGTGCAGAGACGTGAAGGTGGGAGCCTTCTTGTCGTATTCCACCCCGTCCTTCTGAGCCTTCTTCTTGGCCTCGGCATCATCGAAGGGCAGGTTGACATAGTCGTTGGCCAGAGCCAGCGTCTCGGTGATATCCTTCTCGTTTGCGCCGTCAAAGATCGGGGTCGCAACATTGAAACCGAGCGCCTTGGCAGCCAGGGACAGATGAATCTCCAGCACCTGCCCGATGTTCATACGGGAAGGCACGCCCAGAGGATTCAGCACGATGTCCAGCGGACGTCCGTTGGGAAGGAAAGGCATATCCTCCACGGGAAGCACGCGGGAAACGACACCCTTGTTACCGTGACGACCTGCCATCTTATCACCGACGGAAATCTTTCTCTTCTGTGCGATGTAGATGCGGACCGCCATATTGACTCCCGGGGACAGCTCATCGCTGTTCTCACGGGTAAATACCTTTGCATCCACGACGATTCCGTACTCGCCGTGCGGGAGCTTCAGGGAAGTGTCACGCACCTCTCTCGCCTTCTCGCCGAAGATGGCGCGAAGGAGTCTCTCCTCTGCCGTCAGCTCAGTCTCGCCCTTCGGGGTCACCTTGCCGACGAGAATATCACCGGCGCGAACCTCCGCACCGATGCGGATGATGCCGCGATCATCCAGATCCTTCAGAGCATCCTCGCCGACGCCGTGGACGTCGCGGGTGATCTCCTCGGGTCCGAGCTTGGTGTCACGGGCTTCACACTCATACTCCTCGATGTGGATGGAAGTATAGACATCGTCCTGTACCAGACGCTCGGAAAGAAGGACAGCATCCTCGTAGTTGTAGCCTTCCCAGGTCATGAAGCCGATCAGGGGGTTCTTGCCCAGTCCCAGCTCTCCCATGGAAGTGGAAGGACCGTCCGCGATCACCTGTCCGGCTGCGATCCGCTCGTTCTTGAAAACGATCGGTCTCTGGTTGTAGCAGTTGCCCTGGTTGGAACGGGCAAATTTGGTCAGCTTGTACTCGATCTCCTCGCCTTCATCGGTCTTCTCGATGATGGTATCGGCGGAGACATAGGTCACGGTTCCGTTGGCCTTCGCAACCACACAAACACCGGAGTCGACCGCCGTCTTGACCTCCATGCCGGTACCCACGACGGGTGCCTCGGTGGTCATCAGAGGCACGGCCTGTCTCTGCATGTTGGAACCCATCAGAGCGCGGTTTGCGTCATCGTTCTGAAGGAAAGGAATCAGAGCGGTAGCAACGGAGAAGACCATCTTCGGGGAGACGTCCATAAAGTCAAACATGTCTCTCGGATACTCCTGCGTCTCCTCACGGTGACGACCGGAGACGGACTTTCTCACGAAATGTCCCTTCTCGTCGAGCTGCTCGTTCGCCTGCGCCACATAGTAATTGTCTTCCTCGTCGGCGGTCATGTACACGACCTCATCGGTGACACGGGGATTGTCCTTCTCACTGTGGTCGATGACACGATAAGGAGCCTCCACAAAGCCATACTCATTGATCCGCGCATAGCTTGCGAGGGAGTTGATCAGACCGATGTTGGGACCTTCAGGGGTCTCGATCGGGCACATTCTTCCATAATGGGAATAGTGGACGTCACGCACCTCAAATCCGGCACGGTCACGGGACAGACCGCCGGGGCCCAGTGCGGAGAGACGTCTCTTATGGGTCAGCTCACCTAAGGGATTGTTCTGATCCATGAACTGGGACAGCTGGGAGGATCCGAAGAATTCCTTCACGGCAGCCGTCACGGGCTTGATATTGATCAGGCTCTGCGGGGATACCTCCTCCGCATCGTGGGTGCTCATACGCTCACGCACCACACGCTCCATACGGGAGAGACCGATACGATACTGGTTCTGAAGCAGCTCGCCCACGGCACGGATACGACGATTGCCCAGATGGTCGATATCGTCGGAGTGGCCCAGGCCTGCCTCGAGATGCATATTGTAATTGATGGAGGCAAAAATATCCTCCTTGGTGATGTGCTTGGGAACAAGCTCATGCGCATTCTTCTTGAGTGCCTCGAACAGAGCCTCGGGATCATCACCGAACTCGTCCAGGATCTCCTTCAGAAGCGGATAATAGACCTTCTCCTTGATGCCGAATTCCTTGGGATCGCAATCGACATAATGGGTCAGATCGACCATCATATTGGAGAGCACGCGCTCATTCTTCTCCTCCGTCTGTACCGAGACGGATACCACTGCGGAATTCTGGATCAGATCGGCCAGTTCCACCGTGACCTTGGTGCCGGCTGCAGCGATCTGCTCACCGGTCGAAGGATCGATCACGTCTTCCGCCAGGATGCGGTTGCGGATACGATTGCGGAACGCGAGCTTCTTATTGAACTTGTAACGACCCACCTTCGCCAGGTCATACCGGCGGGGATCGAAGAACATCGCACGGATCATGCTCTCGGCGCTCTCAACGCTCAACGGCTCGCCGGGACGGATCTTACGGTACAGCTCAAGCAGACCACCTTCATAGCTGCCCTGCTCTCTCTCGGGGGTGATGGCAGGATCCTTGGTGAAGCTGGCCTCAATCTTTTCCTCGTCGCCGAACACGGCGCGAATCTCATCGTTGGTACCGAGTCCGAGCGCGCGAAGAAGCACGGTAACGGGAACCTTGCGGGTTCTGTCAACGCGCACGTAGAAGACATCGTTGGAATCGGTCTCGTACTCAAGCCATGCACCACGATTGGGGATCACGGTGCAGGAGAAGAGCTTCTTACCGATCTTGTCATGGCCGATGCCATAGTATATTCCGGGGGAACGCACCAACTGGCTGACGATAACACGCTCAGCGCCGTTGATCACGAAAGTACCGGTATCCGTCATCAGGGGAAGGTCACCCATGAAAATCTCATGCTCCTGGATGTCCTTGCTCTCCTTGCTGTGAAGACGGACCTTGACGAACAAGGGTGCGGAATAAGTCGCGTCACGTTCCTTGCACTCTTCGATCGTGTACTTCTTGTCATCCTTACGAAGCTCATAGCTTACGAACTCAAGGCTAAGCGCTCCGCTGTAGTCGGCGATGGGAGAGATATCATCCAGCACCTCCTGCAGACCCTCGTCCAGGAACCACTGATAGGAGTTCGTCTGAACTTCGATCAGGTTGGGCATCTCCAGTACTTCCTTCTGTCTTGCGTAGCTCATACGCATGACTTTGGCGTTCTCGACTGGGCGGATTCTGTTCTTTTCCATTGACAATTTCACCCCGTTCTTTCTTTAGATTTGCATGTACAAAGCGCACTTCACCCATTACTGCGTAAACGCGCACCATACACAATAACACAACGGAGAAATTAAGTCAAGAATATTCTTTGGGAAAAATATAGGATGGAACGGACCGGGCCTTCCGGAAGGGAATCACCCGAACAGAATGAAAAAAAGGGCTAAAACAAAAAACAGCAAAGACCGGAGACCCCAACAGGGGTCCTCCGGCCTGCATTTCTCATAAGCGGAAACGATTACTTCAGGGTAACCTTTGCGCCAACTTCCTCGAGCTTCTTCTTGAGCTCCTCAGCCTCTGCCTTTGCAGCGCCTTCCTTGATTACCTTGGGAGCGCCCTCAACGACAGCCTTGGACTCAGCCAGGCCCAGTCCGGTGATCTCACGGACAACCTTGATGACCTTAACCTTCTCTGCGCCAACCTCGGTCAGCTCAACGTCGAACTCGGTCTTCTCTTCAGCTGCTGCTGCGGGGCCGGCTGCTGCTACAACAACGCCTGCTGCTGCGGATACGCCGAACTCCTCCTCGCAAGCCTTAACCAGATCATTCAGCTCCAGAACGGAAAGCTCTTTGATCGCATCAATCAGTTCCTGAGTGGATAACTTTGCCATTTCTATTTCCTCCTGAAATATTTTGTGATGATTCAATCGATAAACAATTACTCTGCAGGGGTCTCTGCAGGTGCTTCAGCGGGTGCCTCTGCGGGTGCCTCGGCAGGTGCTTCTGCTGCAGGTGCTTCCTCAGCGGGAGCTTCTGCTGCAGGCGCTTCGGATGCGGATGCGCCGCCTTTTTCTGCCAGCTGATTCATGACGCGAGCAAAATTGGTGATGGGGCTCTGCAGGCTGCCAAGCAGCTTGGAGAGCAGCTCGTCTCTGGACGGGATCTTAGCGATCTCAGCCATTCCTGCTGCATCATAAGCCGTACCTTCCACAACACCGCCCTTAATCTCAAGCTTATTCGCAGTCTTAGCGAAATTAGCGATCACTCTTGCGGGTGCCGTAGCGTCATCCTTGGAGATCGCCACTGCGCTGGGTCCCTCAAGATAGGGGGACAGAACCTCGAAATCGGTGCCCTTGAAAGCCATGGTCATGAAGGTGTTCTTGTATACCTTGTAGGTGACACCGGCTTCACGGAGCTGCTTACGAAGCGCGGTATCCTGCGCAACGGTAAGTCCGCGGTAGTCGACCAGGACTACGGACTGAGCGCCTTCGATGTTAGCGGAAATCTCATCAACGATGGGCTTCTTCAGTTCAACTTTTGCCATTTTTCTTACCTCCTTATAGATTTGGAGCCGAATAAAAAACTCCCGCGAAGACTCGCAGGAGAGTGAGATGTTCAAACGTTATGTTTAAACTTCACCTCGGCTGGACTTACGGGAACCCGTGGGTTCGGTGCCTGCTGTCTTCGGCTTGGTTAAAAACCTTTGACACTATAGCAGTTTTCGTTGCCTGTGTCAACCGGATTTTTCAGAATGGATGGTATCATTGCGGACCTTCCCACGAAAAGTGCCCATCGGGGACGTTCGCACTCCGGTGCAAATGCGTAGCGGTACGTAACGGAGCAAAGGACGCTCCGTAAGTACCGACGCATTCTGCACGGCCCCGACCGGGCACATTTTCGTGCTCGGTCCGCCGGCCGTAATCCTTCCGGATCAGAAATCTGTTTACGCGAACTTAGCAGTGGAGACGCGGACGCCGGGGCCCATGGTGCTGCTCAGGGTGATGCTCTTGAGGTACTGGCCCTTCAGGGTGCTGGGCTTTGCCTTGGAGATCGCATCCAGGAGCGCGTCAAAGTTCTGCTGAAGAGCTTCTTCGGAGAAGGAAGCCTTTCCGAGAGGAACATGGATGATGTTGCTCTTGTCGAGACGGTACTCGATCTTACCTGCTTTGATATCAGCGATAGCCTTGGTGATATCCATGGTAACGGTACCTGCCTTGGGGTTGGGCATGAGACCCTTAGGTCCGAGGATCTTACCGAGACGTCCCACGACACCCATCATATCGGGAGTAGCGACGACAACGTCAAAATCAAGCCAGCCCTCGTTCTGGATTCTGGGAACGAGCTCTTCGCCACCGAAGAAATCTGCACCAGCTGCCTCAGCCTCTGCCAGCTTATCGCCCTTTGCGATAACCAGTACTCTAACGGTCTTACCGGTTCCGTTGGGGAGAACTACTGCGCCACGAATCTGCTGATCGGCATGTCTTCCGTCACAGCCTGTGCGGATGTGCAGCTCGATGGTCTCATCAAATTTAGCGGTTGCGGTCTTCTTAACCAGACCGATTGCCTCGCCGGGCTCATAATAGGTTGCACGATCTACGATCTTGGCAACCTCATTGTATTTCTTACCATGCTTCATTTTTTTACCTCCTGGGTTCTAACGGCAGCAAGCGCTGCCTCCCTCTTTGAAATTAATCTTCAACAGTGATTCCCATGCTTCTTGCGGTACCCGCGATCATGCTCATGGCTGCCTCAATGCTTGCCGCATTCAGGTCCTTCATCTTGAGCTCAGCGATCTCCTGGATCTTAGCCTTGGAGATGGTAGCGACCTTGGTCTTGTTGGGCACTCCGGATCCGCTCTTGATGTTGCATGCCTTCTTCAGGAGCACTGCAGCAGGGGGAGTCTTGGTAATGAAGCTGAAAGATCTGTCCGCATAGACGGTGATGACAACGGGGATAATGGTATCACCCTTGTCAGCAGTCTGTGCGTTGAACTGCTTCGTGAACTCGACGATGTTGACACCGTGCTGGCCAAGTGCGGGGCCAACCGGGGGAGCCGGGGTTGCCTTGCCGGCCGGGATCTGTAACTTGATATAGCCTTCTACTTTTTTTGCCATAATGGCACCTCCTAATCTGTGTCATGTTCCGCATCTCCGAAACATGGCAATGTGGTGTATGGCGCGGAATCGCTTCCGCTCCCACTTTGGTTCCGCTCCGACAAAGCGGAGCTATACTGACGACCGAAGTCGTAAGCATCCTGCTCAGTTCATCTTGCGAACCTCGGCAAAGCTGATCTCCACAGGAGTCTCTCTGCCAAACAGCTCGACATTGATGGTTGCGGTCTGCTTGCTCTGATCGAGCTTCTGGACCACGCCGACGGTATCCTTCCAGACACCGGCGACCACAGCGATCGTATCGCCCTCCGCAAAATCGATGCTGACCTTATCCGTGCGAATGCCCAGGGGCTTCATCTCGGCATCGGTGAGGGGTACGGGCTTGCTTCCGGGACCGACGAATCCGGTGACGCCGCGGATGTTGCGAACGACATACCAGATATCATTGTCCATCTTCATATGTACCAGGACATAACCGGGGAACAGTTTGCGGGGAACGGTCTTCTTGACGCCGTTGCGGATCTCCACAACCTCCTCCATGGGAACGCGAACCTCCAGGATTCTCTCCGCCAGGCTCTTATTGTTCTCAATGGTGCGCTCGAGGTCGACCTTCACCTTGTTCTCATAGCCGGAATAGGTATGGACCACATACCACTTCGCGGCATCTTCGCTTTTTACTTCAGCTGCCTCTACAGACTCTTCGGACTCGAAAACCTCTTTCTCATCTGCCATCTTATACCCTCCTTACAGTAGAGTGAGCCAATTGACACCCTGCTGCACGAGATAGTCCAGCAGCGCGATGATTGCGCCCATTACAACGGATATAGCAACAACAGCGACAGACTGCCGAAAGGTAGCGTTTCTGTCCGGCCAGACCACCTTGCCGAACTCAGCTTTCACGCCGGTCCAGAAGCTGACCTTCTTCGCCTTATCGGTATTAGCGGCTTTAGCCTTCTTTTCTGCAGAATCTCCCATATCGGACCTCCGTTCCAATCAGAATTACTTGGTCTCCTTGTGAAGGGTATGCTTCTTGCAAAATCTGCAATACTTCTTGATTTCCATACGATCGGGCATGGTCTTCTTGTCCTTGGTGGTGTCATAATTGCGCTGCTTGCACTCGGTGCATGCTAAAGTAATCTTGGTACGCATAGTTGTTCCTCCGATAAATAAACTTTGATGGTTGGACGGATTCCGGATTCCTGCGCGGATTTCAGGCGCGCGGAAAGAATGGCTCCGTAAATAAGCGAGGGCGGGTTTTAGAGCAAAAAAATAAGCCTCTAAGACCAGCTCGCTAGGAAAATATAGCATAGGTTGAGGGGTTCGTCAATGGGTTTTTTCATTTTTTGGATGAAGGATTCTTACTCAGATACGGGCACCCGCGTGAAATGATCTCATCGGGGACGTTCGCACTCTGGGCAAATGCGCAGCGGTACATAACGGAGCAAAGTACGCTCCGTAAGTACCGGCGCATTCTGCACAGCCCCGATCGAGATACATTTCACACGGATGCCCTCGATTGGGGCCACTTTTGATTATTCTTTACTACTCTAAATACTTGTCTTTATCTAATCGATATACTTTTTTCTTTACAACCTTACTACTCTATTCTTTATAATTTTTCCTTTACTGCTTTCCTACTCTATATATTTTAGGGGATCGACCTGGGTGCCGCCGATTAAAATCTCGAAGTGGATGTGGGGGCCGGTGCTGACGCCGGTGCTGCCGCTGAGGGCGATGGTCTGGCCCTGGTCGACCTTGTCCCCGACAGAGACGAGGATCTTGCTCAGGTGCCCGTAGCGGGTCTGGCGTCCGTCGGGATGATCGATGTAAACAACATAGCCGTAGCCCTTGCCCCAGCCGGCCTTGGCGACGGTGCCACCGCTGGACGCAAAGACGTTGGTGCCGGTGGGAGTCGCCCAGTCAATGCCCTTGTGGAAGGTGCTGGCTCCTTTGGTCGGCGCGCTTCTGCGACCGAATCCGGAGGAAAATCTGCCACCGACGATCGGCTTAATATAGGTAGGAGGAACGATGGTCCCCCGCTCCATGATCTTGGCGACGGCATCCACCACCACGACCTGCTTGACCACCTCGCGGCCGGTCGGAAGGTCATTGAGGAAGGATTCGTCGACGATGACTCTGCGAAAACCCGCCGAGGGCTGACGGATGACATTGGTTTTCGTCGTATACCAGTCGTCACGGTCGATGATCTCCGTGGGAGCATCGTAGCTCTCCTCGGCGTAGACGCGCTCGGTCCATTTCACGGAGAGTGCGGGCTCCGGAACCGTGATAATCAGAACCTGATCCACGCGGATGGTGGAAGTCACATCGTCCAGCGCATCCGGGTTGAGCTCCACGAGGCGGGTCATCGGGATATTGACCTTCTCGGCGATCTGGGAGAGGGTATCTCCGCTTTTGACCACATATTCGCCGGGAACGGCTTCCTCCATCGTCGCCTCGGAGATGGCCTGCTCGAGATCGGTGAGGCCACTGCTCAGCGAATACCCCTGCGCCACTTCGACCCGCTGCGCAAAATCCACATCCGTGACACCGAGGGTATAATCCGCAAAACGTGCCTTCTCCGGATCCGGCTCCGTCTCGGCCGACTGTCCGAAGGAAGCATTCACGCCGCCGCGCGGCAAAATCCGCTCAGCCGAAGGCGCCGCTTCTTCCCTGGGTTCCACCACCGCCGTAAGCGTGGGGATCGCACGTCCGGTATCCTGCGTAAGGCGCACGACAAATTTCCGCTCGGGCTCATATTTGTCAATCGCGGCCTGCAGAAGATTTTTCACTTCCTCCGTGCTCGCAAGATGGACCATGAAATCACTGATCTTCACCGCATAGGAGAGCTGATAGTCCTCCATTCGCATGCCATCCAGCTGCCGCTGCATAGCGCCCAGGAGCTCCTCCGGTGCGGAGAGTTCCGCCAGAGGATCCTTATCCTTCACCAGATTCAGGCCCGCATCGAGAAAGGTAAGCCCCTCGTGCGCCGCATCCACCCGAAGCCGCGCCTGCCGGAACAGTTCCCGCGCCTCGGCCGGGTCCGCAGCGGTTCCCACCTCCGTCCCGCCGATCTGCACATGGTAGACCGTGCTGCCGGAGATCGTCTCCTGCCGCCTGCTTTCTCCCACAAAGAGAATGCTGACAAAAATTGTCAGCAGGCTCCATTTGACGAACACATATTTGATTGCCTTGTAGGTTCTCTTAATCGTCACTTTTTTCTTACGCTGTATCCGAAGGATCCGATCACTTCTCCGCAGGTCAGGTACTGCCCGTGGGAATACACGATCGGCTCCGCCTTCTCGAGGCAGAATTTTCCTTTTTCATCCTTATATTGTTCATCGACGCTGACCGCGGCGACCTCCGCCAGGAAGAGATCATGACTGCCGAGCGGCAGGATCTCCTTCACCCGGCATTCGATGCACACCGGGCTCTCTGCGATCCCCGGAGGAGCCACCACAGAAGACGGCACCTGCGTCAGATGCATATCCTTCCACTTGTCCGTGTCCCGTCCGCTCTTCACCCCGCAATAATCCGTGGCAAAGGCAAGCTCCCGGGTCGTCAGGTTGATGACGAATTCCCCGTTTTCCTTCAGGGCGCGGTAGGAATGGCGCTCCGGCCGGACCGAGATCGAGACAAGCGCCGGATTCGTGCAGACCGTTCCCGCCCAGGCCACCGTGAACAGATTGGGCCCGGTCTCGGGATCGATGGTGGAGACCAGCACCACCGGCAGAGGATAGAGCATATTCCCCGGCTTCCAGATTTCCCTGGCCATATCAGAACACCCCGAAATGGATCAGCACGGGTACCGCCACGGAGGCAAGGCCCATGAGAAAGGCAAGTACGGCAAAAATCTTGGCGGACCGGGCCTGCTTCGCAACCACTGCAAGGCGCTCCTCGTTGCCATCGCGCATTTTACCGGTCTCTTCCTTCAGGACCGCCTGGACATTGCGATACATGCGCACGCATTCCTTATGGAAGTCCTCCTTGCTGCCGACGGTTCCGGTGATCTTCTCCTGAAGCTGTGTGAGATCCTGCAGCTGTTCCCGGTTCTCGGCGCTCAGGCGCTCCAGGCTCTCCCTGTTCTCGCTGCTCATCCGCTCCAGATACTCTCTGCTGTCGGCATTCAGGCGCTCGAGCTTCTCCTCGCTCTCCGAACGAAGGATTTCAAACTGCTGCTTCAGATCCTCGATCGCCGCAAGATTCTCGGAATTGTCCGCCTGAAAATCGGGAATCGCCGCCATCTTGTTGCGGACAGCGTCCAGCTCCCCGCAGATCGCGCCCATGCGATCCAGGCAGTCGCGATATTCCTGCACCTGCACGCGCACCGCGGCCATCGCCTCGCTCTCCGCCTGTCCGTTGGCGCGGATCATCTCCTGCGCATTCAGTTTATCCGATAAACGGTCCATAAAAGCATCCATATGGGCTACCTCCCGCTGAAATCCCCGTCATTGTACCATTTTTCGGTGTCTCTGACAATTCCTGCGTCTTTTGTGTATTCTGCACAAAATTTGTCCCGGATTTTTTACTTTGATGGAACTATTTACTAACAATTAACCTGTTGTTCATAATTTGTTCATATATTTTTGCTATAGTTTGTCTTGTAAAGAGCAAGGGATAAATAATTCGATCATTTTTTCATAATAGCCCAGGTGCCGCAAGGCGCCTGGGCACTCCTCATTTTATGGGACATTTCAAGAAAAATCCCCTGTCAGACGTCGAAGGACGATCCTGTCAGGGGACTTTTGTTTCTCTTTTTGTTTTCTTCCGGAGCGGTGTGCTTAAGCGCCCGCCGGATCCGCCGCCTGCTGCTCCTGCTTCCTGCGCTCGATCTCGTCGATCCGCTCCTGGCGTTCCTTTGCCTCCTGCGCTTCCCGTTCAAGCTCCTGAATGTGGCTCAGCTCCAGGATCTCATCGTTGAGCTGAAGCATCTTCTCATCGAGGTCGGACACCAGATGTGCGCAGTCGACCAGCTCCTGCCGGATATGCTCCGGCGCGTCTCCCTCGAATTTGTAATGGATCTTGTGCTCGAGGCTCGCCCAGAAATCCATGGCAACCGTACGGATCTGAATCTCCACCTTGGTATCGACCGTCTTGTCCGACAGATATACGGGCACCGTGACGATCATGTGATAGCTCTTGTAGCCGCTGGTCTTCGGGAACATGATATAGTCCTTGACCGTCAGCACCTGAATGTCCTTCTGCTTCTCGATCATATCCGCGATGCGGTAGATGTCGGAGGTGAAGGAACAGATGATACGGATCCCCGCGATATCGTTCACATGGTTGACCATGTTCTCGATGGAGGACTCCAGTCCGTGACGCTTCAGCTTCTTGACGATGCTCTCCGGCGTCTTGATCCTGGACTTGATATGCTCAATCGGATTGTACTGATGCACATGCTGGAATTCCTCGTTGAGGATCTCCATCTTAGTTTCGATCTGACGAAGCGCTGCCGTGTAGACCAGGACGACCTCCTGCCAGGTTTCCACTCCGTCATTATCTCCAAACCATTCCATCTCGTTTCCTATCTAATCAATAATTCTGCCAAGTGCGACTCTGCTAAATTATCACCGTTTCCGCCGGTTCGTCAACCGAAACTCTCAAAATTGTCTCTTCGTCTCGATTACGCGGACAAATGTCTCTCTCCGGCGTTTGCAAATACAGTATAGCAAACGGGAACCTTTTCGTGTTAAGATTTGGCTAGAATTTAAAGAAATTTAAGAACCGGACAGAGCGTCGCCCATCCGGTTCCTGAATCTACGAAAGAGGTAACTATGTTTCGTTTATGGGCCAGAACCTTTCAAAGCACACATATGCTGCAGGATCTCGTTATCGCGGATGATTCCGCGGATACCCGCACGCACAAGATCAAGCGCGCGCTCGACCAGGTCTGCCTGCAGATGGACCTGTCCCATCCCGTGTGGCTGGATTCCAATATCGCGGATTTCAAACGCGTGTCCAAAACACGCTTCACACAGGACAGCTTCGTGGATTCCATCCCCTTCGACTATCTGGAGATCCAGGTGATCGAGGAGGATTTCTGATCTATTCCTCGAATCCGTTCGGGTTGTTCTTCTGCCATCTCCAGGAATCCTCGCACATCTCCCGGATCCCATACTCGGCTTCCCAGCCGAGTTCTTTTTTTGCAAGGCTCGCATCGGAATAGCAGGTCGCGATGTCGCCGGCACGGCGGGGCTTGATCACATAAGGGATCTTCACGCCGTTCGCCTCCTCGAAATTCTTCACGATGTCGAGGACGCTGTAACCCTGGCCGGTGCCGAGATTGTAGATCTTCAGGCCTGCCTTCTCCTCGATCTTCTTCAGCGCTTTCACATGGCCTCTCGCCAGATCCACCACATGGATGTAATCGCGCACGCCGGTTCCGTCAGGTGTGTCATAATCGTTGCCGAAGACACCCAGCTCCTTCAGCTTTCCGACCGCCACCTGGGTGATGTACGGCATCAGGTTGTTGGGGATGCCGTTGGGATTTTCCCCGATGGTTCCGGACTTGTGCGCACCGATGGGATTGAAGTAGCGCAGCAGGATCACGTTCCATTCGGGATCCGCCTTCTGGATATCGGAGAGGATCTGCTCCAGCATGGACTTGGTCCAGCCGTAGGGGTTGGTGCACTGTCCCTTCGGGCACTCCTCGGTGATGGGGATCTGCGCGGGGTTGCCGTAGACAGTGGCGCTGGAGGAGAAAATGATATTCTTGCAGCCTGCCTTGCGCATGACATCGACCAGGGTCAGCGTCCCGGCGATGTTGTTCTCATAATATTCCCACGGCTTCTGCACGGATTCACCGACGGCCTTGAGACCGGCAAAGTGGATCACGGCCGCAGGCTTCTCCTTGGCGAAGATGTCGGTCATGGCCGCGCGGTCCAGGATGTCCGCCTTATAGAAGGGGACCTCTTTCCCGGTGATCTTGGCGACTCTCTTGAGGGAGATCTCGCTGGAATTGGAGAGATTGTCGACCACGACGACATCGTAGCCGGACTGCTGGAGTTCCACGACTGTGTGGGAGCCGATAAAGCCGGCGCCGCCTGTTACCAAAATTTTACTCATAAACACATCCTTTCCCATCAAGTAATGCTTTCTGTTGTTACATTAGCAGAGACAATAGGAGTCTGTTACGCGTCACAGGATTACCCCATTTTTTTCTAAGAGTTTGCGCGCGGACTCGACGGAATCGACACCGGTGGCATTTTTGATCGGCGCAAATTCCTTCTCGCGGACGACCTCGAAGGGCAGGCAGCTGTCCATCTGATGGATCATGTCGAGGACCAGGTTCTCGAACTTGAACCCGTTGGGCGCATCCGGCTTGACGAAGACTCCGTTTTCGTTCAGGTGCGGAATCTTTTTCTCGACGACATGCAGCGGCAGATCGCCGTTCACGATGCGCTCGAGTTCCGGAACATAGAAGAGATAATTCAGGATCACGCCGAAATTGTATGCGGGATCCCCCTTCTCGTTTTTCGCGTTCATAAGCTCCTCGGTCAGCTCGTAATATTCGACGATCGAGGGTCTGCCATCCTCCAGACACATGACACCGACCTTCTCATCGGGGGCATTCTTGCGGACCACCTTCGCACCGACGGTGCATTTCCGGTCCATGGTCGCTCCGATGAAGACGGGATCCGCGATGCGCTGCAGCACATTGTCGACCGCGAAGACATTCATGTACTCGATGCCGGCATTCTTCACCGTATCGAGGAGTCCCGCGCGGATCAGCGAGATAAACCAGCCGCCGTTGCCGTTCGGAGAGGTTGCCATCCGGCCCTTCTCCTCGAGGAAGATCTTGCCTTCGTAATCGGTCGCTGCCGCCATCTCCTGACGGAAGAAATGGATGTAGTGACTGTCATAGCCGAAGTACTGGTGCTCTGCCAGGAAATGCGTGGTCGCGTCATGATTTTTCTCGCTGGTCATGATGAAGAGATGGATCCAGGCATCCGCCCGGTGCACGACCTCCAGCAGATTGTTCACAAGGCACTCGAAGATATAGAGCGGATGCGTGATGCCGACATTGTACATGCCTTTGGGATCGTCGGAGCCAAGCCGCGTTCCCATTCCGCCGGCCAGCAGCACCGCACCTACTTTTCCGGCGCGGATCGCATCCAGACCGATCTGCTCGAACCGGGCCCGGTGCTCCTCGATCTCGGGAAGCTCCATGCAGGCGAGGGGCGTGATCACGCCCTTCTGCGCCAGTTCCTCACGATGATGGCAGGACTCGAGAATGCTCATGTCCGTGGCGCCGATCTGCTCGAGCAGTGTCTCCTGCTGCGGGCGCTCCAGCTCCTCATAATACTGCAGTACATGCTCCTGTCCGAACTGCTCAAGTTTTGCTTTTGCCTCTTCCAGTGTCATATTTCTCCCTCCGTGAAGAGAAACGCGCAGTGCGATACCCTTCGATGTAACATCGCCGGCCCTCGCGGACCGGCGAAGAATGTCAGAATGCGGTTGTTTTCCCGAACCGGTTATGCCTTCTTAACCAGCAGAGACTGTCCCGTCATCTCCTTCGGCTGCTCCATGCCCATGACCTCGATCAGGGTCGGTGCGATGTCGCAGAGCTTGCCGCCCTCGCGAAGGGTGTAAGCCTCATCGTAATTGTAGAGGATGAAGGGAACGGGATTGGTCGTATGCGCCGTGTGGGGCTGACCCGTCTCCTTGTTGATCATCTGCTCCGCATTGCCGTGGTCCGCACAGATAAAGAGCACGCCGCCCATCTTTTTCACTGCTTCGCACGCGGAACCGACAAATTCATCGACGCGCTCCACCGCCTTGATCGCTGCCTCGAGGACGCCGGTGTGACCGACCATATCCGGATTGGCAAAATTAATGACGATCACGTCATATTCACCGGAGAGGATCGCAGCGTTCAGCTTCTCGCTGACCTCGGGCGCGCTCATCTCGGGCTTCAGGTCATAGGTTGCGACCGCGGGGGAATTGACCAGGATCCGGTCCTCTCCCTCGTTGGGCTCCTCGAGTCCGCCGTTGAAGAAGAAGGTCACATGCGCATATTTTTCGGTCTCGGCCAGACGCAGCTGCTTTAAGCCGTTCTGGGCCAGGAACTGTCCGAAGGTATTCTTGATCTCTTCCTTCTTGAATGCGACGAACTTGTTCGGGATCGTCTCATCGTAATCCTTGAAGCAGACATAGGTCAGGGGCAGGAAGCCCTTCGCTCTCTTCAGATGCGCGATGGACTTGGTGTTCTCGGGATCGCCGCCCTGTGCCGCGATATCCGCATCGCTGAAGCAGAACGCCTTGGTGATCTCACGCGCGCGGTCGGGACGGAAATTGAAGAAGATCACGGAGTCCTTCGCCTTCACTGTGGTCAGCGGCTTTCCATCCGCGTCGGTGATGACGGTGGGGATCACGAATTCATCGGTCACGCCCGCGTCATAAGAAGCCTGCATCGCCTCGACCGGATCGGTTCCCTTATTGCCCTCGCCGAGCACCAGTGCGTCGTAGGCCTTCTGGATGCGATCCCAGTTGTTGTCACGATCCATCGCATAGTAGCGGCCGGACAGGGTGGCGACGCGGCCCACGCCGATCTCCTTCGTCTTGTCGACCAGCGCCTGCAGGTAATCCTTGCCGGATGCGGGAGGCGTGTCTCTGCCGTCGAAGAAGGGATGCAGATAGACGCGCTCAAACTGCTGCTTCTTGCACAGCTCCAGCAGCGCATACAGATGCGTGTTGTGGCTGTGGACACCGCCGTCGGAGAGAAGTCCCCAGATGTGCAGATCAGAGCCGTTCTCCTTGCAATTTTCGATCGCGCGGAGCAGCTCTTCATTTTCAAAGAATACACCGTCCTCGATGTACTTGGTGATCAGCGTCAGATCCTGATAAATAATCCGGCCGGAACCGATATTCATGTGTCCGACCTCGGAATTGCCCATCTGTCCATCCGGCAGACCGACGGCCAGTCCGGATGCAAATCCCTGCTGAAAAGGACACTCTGCCATCAGCTTATCCATCACCGGAGTCTTCGCCATATAGATCGCATTGGCTTCCTTCTCCGGGGACAGTCCGTATCCGTCCAGTACCATCAAAACCACAGGTTTACGTCTCATAATTGTCTCCTTTGTTCTGTTGTCCAGTCTGTTAGGTTAAGGTTTCAGTGCACGCTAAAGGTGATTTTACCATCTTTCCTTCCGCATTAAAATCACTTTTTTCGAAACTGATGAACTTTTTCATCATAAACATATCCCGCGTCCGCAAGGCGGGCGACGAGATCCTCTTCCGGGATTCCTTCCGCGGCTGCGAGGTCCGCCGGGTCTTCGTAATTGTCCCGCAGCTGCGTATTTACAAAGCTCAGTAACATGTTCGGGTCACGTGGAAGCATCTTTTTCCCCTTTCCGATTCCGTATGATTTCTCTCTTCAAGCGCCGAACGTACATGAAAAAACGGCACGGCTTACAGCTCCAGACCGCCGAAAAAGTCCTCCGCCCCACGGCCGGCCGTATCGCCTAGCAAAAAGGCCTTCAGCTCCGGATGATTCTCCCCGAGTTCGCTGAGCATCCGGTCCATATTCCCGGCGCGGATCCCGCCGATTTCGGCAAAGAGCTCGTACCACTCCCGCTCGTCCGCATGCAGCTGCCAGACGGCGTTCCAGCTCTCCGACCCCGCCGGCGCGCCGGCCGCATGCGCCAGCAGATATTCCTTCGCGCGTTCCTTAAGCGCATCCGACATACCGGCATCATGCAAAAGCCTTAGCAAAAGAAGCTCCGCCTTGCGCCGCCGCCTGCCGCTCTCGTAGGCTTCGCGGTCCGTGCTGCCGTAATCTTCCTCCCCGCAGAGAATCTGCCGGTCGAAGCCCTCACTGTCCGGGCTGTCCAGGAAGGCGATCAGACGGGCATCCCATTTGGCCAACCATTCCGCCGAGCCAAAGAGACTGGCGTCAAGCAGGTATCCGCCGTCCCCGCCTGCTGCCACCGCAGCGAGAAGATAAGCGGAATCGTCCGATGCTTTTTTCGCCGCATCTCCCGCGCTTCCTTCGATGGCCAGCTTCCGCAGACGGGCACACCCCAGGAACACATCCTTCCCCAGCTCCGCGCACGGGATCCGCACCTCCGTCAGCGCATCGCAGTAGGCGAAGGCCCACTCGCCGATAAACTGCACCGAATCCGGAAGGTATACGCGCCGCAGCTGTTTTTTCCCGAGCACGGCCTTGCGCCCTACACCGGCGACCAAAATCCGGTTTTGCTCCGGCCCTTCGATCCACTCCGGGAGCTCCAGCGCCGTCGGCTGCCCCGCCGTCCGGGAAAGGACAGCGACTTTTCCCTTTATCTCAAATACGGCTCCCCCGCCGGGGACCTCGATCTCAATTTCCTGCATTCCTTTACAGATCCAGCTTCCGGATCTCCTCCTGCAGCGCATCCGAGCGCTCGGTCAGCATCAGTTCTTCCTTGTGCTTCTGGTATTCCGGGCTGCCGAAATGCGCCAGGAATCTGGCACTGGCCGTACCGACCGTCAGCTCCGTCACCAGGATCAGCATCTCGTTGCCGCCCTCAAAGGCCTCCTCACAGAAGGCAAAAAGTGCGGATAACGACGCGGATACGCCTTCCGTCTCGCGGCGCAGATTCTGAAGGCTCCGCGCATATTGATCCTTCAGCACATGGTAGCACTCGCCGGTCCCCTCGCAGCCCGCGATCGTGATGGCCTTTTTGCCCTCCTCGAGGAACGCAAGCACGGCCTTCTCCCGCTTTTTTTCCGCCGGGGACAGGGCATTTGCCTCCCGCATGGAATGGAGCCGCTTCGAACGGGTCTCGATGAGGCGGGTCAGGGTTCCTGACATATCCGTCACATTTTCCAGCGGTTTGAGCAGCTGCTGCAGCTGCGTCAGCACGTCCACACGGTCCATCACACCGCGCATGTCCGTCTCCACACGGTCGTAGAGAAGTCCCAGCAGGGAGATCCGCTCGTCGAATTTCGCCGCCTTCGCGCGCGAGATCGCCTGGGGCGAAGCCTGTCCCTGCAGGATCTCCGCGATGCGATAGTCCTTTTTGTATTTATTGTACAGGTCGTAGTACGCGGCGAATTCCTTTACCACCTCGTCGCCCCGCAGGTACTGTCCGATCAGCTCCGCGCTCACCGCCAGTTCGTCCTCTTCATAGAGCTTCAGGATCTCCGACAGATCCTCCCAGCCACGCGCCGTCACATAATTGCGCCCCTTCGAAGTCATCTCCATCACATAGAAATGATCCTTCTTCAGATCCAGGTAGCCCAGCACCGCGCCGTGCAGCTGACGTTCCCTTGCATACTCCCGCCATACCCCGTAGTCCGGTTCCACTTCCAGAAGCTTCAGACGGTCCATCGTCACCACGTCAAATTCCCGCACCGAGCGATTGTACTCCGGCGGATTACCGGCCGTCACGATCACCCATCCATCCGGCACCTGATGCCTTCCGAAGACCTTGTACTGCAAAAACTGCAGCATGGAAGGAGCCAGAGTCTCCGACACACAGTTGATCTCGTCGAGGAAGAGAATTCCCTCCTTGACGCCGCTCCGCTCCATCGTCTCGTAGACCGAAGCGATGATCTCACTCATCGTATATTCCGAGACCGAATACTCCTCGTCCCCATATTTTTTCGTAGTGATGAAGGGGAGTCCCAGCGCGGACTGGCGCGTATGATGCGTCATCGAATAGGATACCAGGGCGATCCCCAGCTCCTGCGCGATCTGCTCCATGATGGCCGTCTTGCCGATGCCGGGCGCACCCAGCAGGAAAATCGGGCGCTGCCGCACCACCGGGATCCGGTACTCGCCGTACTCGTCCCGCTTCAGGTAGAGACTCACCGTATTTTTGATATAGTCCTTCGCCTGCTTGATATTCATGCCTGTTCGACCTCCTCAGGTTTCTGCGCTTCTTCGAATGCTTCCGATTTTTTCTTTCCTGCCTGTTCCTCCAGAGTCTCCTCCTCCAGCACCACCTTGATGCTCCAGGGCGGCACCGGCGGGCGATACTGATCCTCGCCGAGGAACGCAAAAATCACATCATAGTCCGGCATCCGGGAAGGATAGATCCCGTATCCGTCCGTAAAATAGATCAGCCCCTTCAGGTTCTCGAATTCCTTCCGCTCGCGCAGGTCCTCCACATAGTCGAAGACCGGCCGGAAGTCCGTCGCCCCGTAGCCCCGGATTTTCCCTTCCTTCAGGAAGCCCTCAAACTCCTGATCAGAGGTGATCTTAATATCCTCCTGCACCTGACTGTCACACTGCACGATATGAATATTGATCTTCTGAAAAAAGCTCTCGCTGCTCTTCAGGATCCGATAGGTCTCGCGCAAAAAGCTCCGCACGATCTCGCCGCGGCAGGAGGCAGAGGTGTCGATGGCGATCACAAATTCCCGGACCTTGCGCTCCTCGCGGTACTCCAGCGGCTCCACCAGCGGAAGATTCCCGTAGGTGCGCAGCCCGTAGGTGTAATAGACATAGTCGAATTCCTCGTCATTGACCGCGATCGTCTCTCCCATCACCGTAAAACGGCTCAGGATGTTGCGATAGTCGTACTTTTTCCGGGTGCTCTCGCGCAGATTCTCCTGCATCGTCTCGCTTCCGAGCTTGCCCTGGGAGAAAGAATTGAGTTCCGCCCGGATCCGGCGACTGATCTGCTGCCACTGCTCCTCGGTCAGCTCCAGCCGCTCGGCCGGCCGCCAGTAATCGTGCAGGTCTCTGGCAAAGCACTCCCGGTACTCGAGCATGCGCTGCCTGGTGGGCGGATTTTTCCGGAAATACCGGTAGATCCGCTCGGCGCTCAAGGGCCCGATATCCTCCCGCAGGACCTTCAGTCTGCGCAGCTGGTCCGCATCCGTCTCCAGGGACAGGGAGGAAAGCTCGAGATCCAGGACGCTCCGCTCGACCGCGATATCCGTCGCCAGATTCCAGTAGTCCGGCTCCAGTTTCTCCGCGCCAAAGGGGTGTGCGTAGATCGAATGCATCAGCGTGTGCAGATAGGTCCGGCTGAGCCTGCGCGGCTCGCGCTCGTACATCTTCAGCACATAAACCGGATCAAAAAAAAGGACATTGCCGTCGGATGCGATCCCTTCGAGGCCAAAACGCTCCTGAAGGGACAGCTGATCCAATGCTCTGTCCAAAAACCGCAAATGAACCAGAAGGTCATCTCTCGAAAGAGTCATCACCTTCCGGGCCAGCGCTACTATTTTTTTCTGTTCTGCGGCATCCATGCTTCTATCATAAAGCCGCCGGGGGACCTTGTCAAAATGAATGAAGATTCGGACACCCCGTGATAATTCTTCTGTATGATCAATCTTGATTTATAAAATTTCTTTACCTACTACATGCATTTGAAAGCTAAAAGATATGATGATAGCAAACTTGTTATAACGATTGTATTAGTTCATTTATTTTCTTAGTAAACTTTATCGCACCACTATCACCTAAATGATCCATATCATTCATATCGGTTACATCGTCAAAATCAGGATCATCTGACATATCTGCTACATGAACAATACCATCTAAATCCTCCAAAGTTTTATAAAAGCATTCTTTAAAACCCGGTTCAAGAAAGCTCAAATAATCTTTTGATACAGGAGGGACCACCATAACAAGGTTGATTTCTCTGTCAGTACAATAATATGTTAAGTCCTGTAAAATATTGATGTTTTCTCTATGAGACGCTAAGTGACTATCCTTTAAATTCGAATTATGAGATTCGGCTCTCAGCCTACATGCTTCTCTCCTCTCATATTCAGTCAAACTATGCCAATCTTTTTCTTTGTCTTCCCATAGTTTAGTTGCAAAAGCAGCACGTGGCCTATCAACAGAGAAAAAGCCTTTTTTATATTCATCATAGAAACAATTGAGTAAGATATTATCTATGTCTATATAATCACTATCGTATTTTTTTTCTAAAGCCGGCGGGCAAAAAAAA